>ENA-OPVK01000285-OPVK01000285.1-human-gut-metagenome-genome-assembly--contig:-NODE-285-length-40246-cov-2.825633_pt1 | contig 40246 bp, 39 predicted proteins | sample MGYA00241495_ERZ501982 | MGnify/ENA primary metagenome ERZ501982 (study PRJEB25962, sample SAMEA2042002) | human gut metagenome | biome: human gut; feature: human-associated habitat; material: faeces...
AGTTCTATTTTTTATATTTCTATACACTTTGTTGGCATGCAATACAACATAACCTCAGGAAATCCATAACACCACCTGTAAACGGCAGTTCCTAAGTCAAACTCCGGTAAAATTCCAATCTTGAAAAAATGTATTGACAACAAAGTGCTATAGTGCTATGGTTAATTACATAAGTAACGAACCACATAACAAACAAAAAACAAGAGGACAGATAAGCGCATTTGAAAAGCTGTCAGCAACAGAATAATTTCTGGAAAGAAAGGAGTACATCATGCATGAATGAGATTTTGACGCAGGAGAAATCCATATATCTGCAGATTGCAGAGATGATCGAGACAGATATTTTAAGGGATATTCTTCTGGAAGAGGAACGAGTGCCGAGCACGAATGAACTGGCGAAGCTATATGCCATTAATCCGGCGACGGCAGCCAAAGGAGTGAATATATTGGTGGATGAAGGTGTTCTGTATAAGAAAAGAGGGATTGGAATGTTTGTGTCAGCAGGTGCGAAAGAGGCAATCTTAAGCCGGAGAAAGAATGAATTTTATGATAACTATGTAAAAAAACTGTTAGAGGAAGCAGCGAGCATCGGACTTGGAAAAGAAGAAGTCATTCAGTTGATACGATCCGGTAATGAAGCGTAAGGAGCTGTCCTGATGGAAAACAGTGATACCGGAAGCATGGAATCATGCAAATAAGAGAAATGATACAGGAAAATGTATTTTAAAGTTGTGAAAAGAAAGGCAGGAAGATGATTCATGGAATCAATCGTATGTAATGGTATAGGTAAAATTTATGGAAAAAAACAGGTGTTAAAAGATATCAATCTCACATTGGAGAAAGGAAAGATTTATGGACTGATCGGAAGAAACGGTGCCGGAAAGACGACATTGTTATCCATTATGTCGGCACAGAATCCGGCATCCGAAGGAACTGTGACATGGAATGGTGAAAATGTATGGGAGAACCGTAAGGCGTTAGATCACATTTGCTTTTCCAGAGAGTTGTCCATCAATCTCTATGGAAGCGGCGTGAGCGGCATGAAAGTAAAAGATTATCTGAAAACTGCTTCCTATTACTATCCAGACTGGGATCAGACACTTGCGGAGGAACTGATAAAAAAATTTGAACTGAACACAAAGCAGCGCATCAATAAAATGTCCAAAGGTATGCTGTCCATGGTGACGATTATCGTAGCACTTGCAAGCAAAGCCGATTTTACGTTTATGGATGAACCGGTGGCAGGCCTTGATGTTGTAATGCGTGATTATTTTTACCATAAACTGATGGAGGAATATACCGAGACCGGACGTACCTTCGTTATTTCCACACATATTATCGAGGAAGCAACGGATCTGATGGAAGAAGTGATCATGATCAAAAATGGAGAGATGCTGCTGAAAGAAAATACACAGGAACTTCTAGAGAGAAGCTACCATGTAAGTGGTCTTGCAGAAGTTGTGGATCAGGCAGTCGAAGGCTATGAGAGACATCATGAAGAGAAGATGGGAAGAAGCAAGAGTGTGACGATCCTTTTGAAGGAAGGACAGAAGCTGCCGGAAGGCTATGATGTCACCATACAGCCGCTCAATCTGGAAAAATTGTTTGTATCCCTTTGCGGAATGGAGGAGTAGACATGGCAGAGAGCAGAATTATTAAGAGAAATGTTCTATTCTGGGGAAAATCAGGATTGCAGCTGACCGGCATGATGTTGATTTTTATGGTTGTATATGGATTCTTGTTTAATATGGGAAGCAGCAGGGTATTTGGGGATTTCTGGAAAACAGCTTATTTTTATGGCGGGATCATAAGCGTTTTATTTGCACTGATCGGACCGGTTGCCTATGTGGGCGCTTATCTTCCGATGGCATTGTCTTTTGGATCAGGAAGAAGGGAAGCAGTCTTTGGGGCACAGATTTTCTGCATAGCTTATGGAGTGAGTACCTATATCATTATGGTACTGGCAGGCATTATGAGCAGCGGAAAGTTCGATGGAAAGCTGAATGTACTGATCGCTGTCCTGTTTGTATTTATGACAGCGGTCGGACAGCTTGTATCGGTTGCGCAGATGCATTTCGGGATAAAAGGAATGATCATAGGAATCGTCTTTGTGGTATTATGCATGGTCGGCGGTATTGTGGCAGGAATTGGATTTATTGACCAGATTATGGCGTGGATCAACAGAATACAGACAAATGTAGTATGGATATTGCTTGCGATAGCAGCGATTGTCAGCATTGCGTTGTATGCAGTCAGTGTCATGGCACTTTTCCGTGAAATGAGACATTACGAAGTGAAAGCATAAGTTGGGAGGCGGAAAGAATGAACAGTTTTTTGATTCAGTGTAAAGTGCGGAAAGCAGAGCTTTTGCAATTTCTTGGAATTACTGCTGTGGGATACTTAATTGGTCTGATCGTTGTATTTATTGTGATGAACGTGGCAAAAGAGAATACCTGTGCAACAGCCGGAACCATGCTGGCGGTCATCGCCTTTGCTTTTATACATTTATTTGGGATAACTCTTTCTTTTATGGGGGATTTTAACATGGCAATTTCCCTGGGTGCGACCAGAAAAAGCTTTGTCTCAGGCTATGTACTTTTTAATCTGCTGGAGATCGCAGTGCTGGAACTTGAGATCGTTGTGTTTGGTGTAGTTGAGAAGTTTTTGCTGGAAAATGCATTTCCACAGGCGGTTATGGAAATTGACCTGACAAACTTTTTTACATGGAACTATCTGTCAGGTGTCCTGGTCGTATTTACAGCAGTGGAAATGTTTTTCGGCGCAGTTATTTTAAGATATGGCATGAAAGTGTTATGGATTTTATGGGCGGTCTGGATGATAATCTGTCTGGTTCCCATGAATATTGCAAAGAATGAAAAGCTTTCCGGTGAACTTGCGAAATTAGGGCTGTTTCTGGGTGGAAAATTCACGCCACAGGGAATTGTGGCTCTGGTGATTGCCTTAACAATTGTGATAGCAGTCATTACCTGGAACATTCTTCGGAAACAGCGAGTGACAGCATAAATATTATGTGATAAGATAAAACCATGTGGGTGAAAAATACCTGCATGGTTTTTTGTTATGTCAACCATTAATCAGATAACAGGATCACGGAAAAATATAAGGGGATTATGATGAACGATAAGTTAGAACAGTTACAGAAATATTTAGAGAAAATGGAACAGTTCAACCATGTGAACACATTATTGTATTGGGATATGAGAACCAACACTCCAAAGGAAGGATTTGCAGGACACAGCGATGCACTCACTTATTTTTCAACGGAGCAGTTTTCCATGTCGACCTCGGATGAACTGAAAACGTTATTGGATACACTGGCAGAGCCGGAAGAGTTTGAAAAGCTTGACGATAAGTGGAAGTTTGTTGTAAATAAAATGAAAACAGATATGGACAGAAATCGCAGAATTCCAAAAGAATTTTATGAAAGCTTCGTGAAAGCACAGTCGGAATCGGAGAATGCGTGGGAGGAAGCGAAGGAAAAAGCAGACTTTTCTGTTTTTGCCCCACATTTGCAGAAAATGATCGATATGACAGCGGAGATGACCGGTTACACAGATCCGGAAAAAGAAGTTTACGACGCACTGTTAGACCAGTATGAAAAAGGAATGGATTCCGCTACGATGGACCGCCTGTTTGAAGATTTAAAAGCAGAGCTGATTCCTCTGGTGCAGAAAGTGCTTGCAGCGAAACAGCCGGATGACAGCAAGTTTCATGCTTCATTTGACAAGAATGCGCAGAAGGAAGTGGAGAAGCTTTTGCTGAGTTATATCGGATTTGACTGGAACAGAGGAACAACCGGGGAATCTGAACATCCGTTTACACTGAATTTTTCGTCAAAGGATGTGCGTGTGACTAATCATTTTTATGAACATGATCCGCTCAGTGCGATGTATTCGGCAATCCATGAGGGTGGTCATGCGATTTTTGAGCAGAATGTGAATCCGGATTATGACGGAACGGTAGCGGGAAGCTGCAGTTATATGGGAATCCATGAGAGCCAGTCCCGTTTTTATGAGAACATTCTTGGAAGAAATAAGAATTTCTGGATTCCGGTTTATGCAAAAGTGCAGGAAAAAATGCCACAGCTTCAGGACGTTTCGTTGGATGAATTTTATAAGGAAGTCAATCATGTGAGAAACAGTTTTATCCGCACAGAGGCAGATGAACTGACTTACTGTTTCCATATTATTTTAAGATATGAGATCGAGAAGGCAATTTTCCGCGACCATGTGAAAGTGGAGGAACTTCCGGCACTCTGGAATCAGAAAATGCAGGAATATTTACAGATTACTCCGGCAGATGATGCGGAAGGAATTTTGCAGGACATGCACTGGTCTGACGGTTCTTTTGGTTACTTTCCATCCTATCTGCTTGGCAGTATTTATGACGGCATGTATTTAGATCGTCTGGAGGAAGAACTTGGCTCTGTGGATGCGCTGCTCGCGGAGGGAAGAATCAGTGAGATTACAAAATGGCTGAATGAGAAGATTCATCAGTATGGTTCTACCAGAAGCCCGAAAGAAGTGATCAGATACGTCTGCGGCAAAGAAGTTTCAGCAGAACCGCTGATTCGTTATTTCAAAGAAAAATATACAAAAGTTTATAATCTTGGTTAAAAAAGAAATTTTTGTGGATAATGGATAGAAAAGGAGAAGTATGAAAAAAGGAATTATTTTTGACATGGACGGAACGCTGTGGGACTCGGCAGCGAACGTTGCAGAATCATGGAATCTTGCCATAAAACAGAATGGCTCTGTTGATAAAAAACTGACGGAGCAGGATATTCAGGGGGTTATGGGAAAGACCATGGATGTGATCGCAGACATTCTTTTCCCGGAACTGGAAAAAGAGGCGCGCATGAAATTGTTAGATCAGTGCTGCTCCATGGAAAATGACTACCTGAGAGAGCATGGTGGAGTTTTGTATCCCAAATTGGAGGAGACACTTTCTGCACTGAAAGAAAAGTATCCGCTTTACATCGTGAGTAACTGCCAGAGTGGTTATATCGAGGCATTTTTAGATCATTACGGATTTGGAAAATACTTTGAAGATATAGAGTGTTATGGAAACAATCTGAAACAGAAGGGCGATAATATCAGATTATTAGCAGACCGGAACGGGTTGACAGAGGCAGTGTATGTCGGCGATATCCAGGGGGATTATGACGCCAGCTGCCACGCAGGTGTCGGGTTCATCCACGCAGCATATGGGTTTGGAACAATTGCAGCGGACGTGCCGGAAATCCATACATTTGAGGAACTTACAGAGACAGCAGACCAATATTTTGCTCTGCGGTAAGAAATTATAAGGATTTATCATATGACAAAATTAGATGAGTTAGTAACACAGATCAACAGAGAACATGTTTATATCCAGACACATAATTTTCCGGATCCGGATGCCATCGCAAGTGCGTTCGGTCTGCAGGAACTGTTAAAGCTTCGCGGGATTCATGCGACGATCTGCTATAAGGGGAAAATCGACCGTTACAGTACTGACAAGCTGAGAGAGATTTTGGACATCAGATTGGTAAATATTGAGAATATTGACAGTGAACTCACGGAGGACGACGAGGTTATCCTGGTAGATGCGCAGAAGGGCAATTCCAACATTATCGATATGACCGGGGATGAGATCATCTGCATCGACCATCATCCGGTTTATGAGAAAACGGAGTACCGGTTTACGGATATCCGGCCGGGTGTCGGGGCTTGCGCATCGATCATAGCACAATATTTTTTTGAAAATGAAATACCGATGGATCAAAGAATTGCAACAGCGCTGACATTTGGAATCCGTATGGATACACAGAAATTGTCGAGAGGCGTATGCAAGATGGATATGGAAATGATCTGGCGCATGTTTGACCTGTGTGATCAGGATATGATTTATCTCTTAGAGAACAGCACACTCTATTTTGAAGATCTGATGGCGTATTCCAAGGCGATCTCAAGCATTGAGGTGTTTGAGAATATCAGTTTTGCAGATACCGGAAGGGATTGCCCGGAGGCTCTGATCGCCAGTGTGTCAGATTTTATGCTTGCATTGGTGGAAGTCTCTTTTTCAGTGGTCTATTCCAGAAAAAAAGAAGGGATCAAAATTTCTGTGCGGAGTGAGCGTCCCACATTAGATGCCGGAAAAATTATAAGCAAGGCGTTAAAAGGCATCGGAAGCGGTGGCGGGCATGCTACGATGGCAGGCGGTTTTGTGCCGTTTGACGGAAATGACCGGGAGGAAGATCTGATGATCCAGAACATCCGCGAAAGATTTATCGATGTGATCAGCAGGACGAAACGAAAGTCATTAAGATAGGTGGAAAATCTTGACTTTTCGGGGAAATCTCTGTATAATCACAGAAGGTTAAAGGCAATGATCCATTCATTGCAAATAGAAAAGACGATGACGAAGACAGTAGTTGTTAAGAGAAAGGCAAAGAGAGCCGGGATTGGTGTGAACCGGTGCGAGTATCTTAGGAATGAACATCACTTCCCAGTCGCAGTCCGAAATGTTTTGACTGAGTAGGCACTGACGTTTTTCCTACGTTACAGGGAACGGGTATATGATTTTTATAAAATCTGTACATTGTAATTAGGTGGTACAACGATCATTTAAGGCTCTCGTCCTATTTACAGGATGAGAGCCTTGTTTAGATTGAGGAGGATTATATGTATAACAAAGTTGAAACAAATATGAACTTCGTTGACAGAGAAAAGCAGACAGAGAAGTTCTGGGAAGATCATGACATCTTCAAAAAATCAATGGAACAGCGCAAACAGGGAGAGACCTACACATTCTATGACGGTCCTCCGACTGCAAATGGAAAACCACATATCGGACACGTATTAACACGTGTTATCAAGGATATGATCCCAAGATACCAGACTATGAAGGGAAAATATGTTCCGCGTAAAGCCGGATGGGATACACACGGACTTCCGGTCGAGTTAGAGGTAGAGAAGATGCTCGGCTTAAACGGAAAAGAGCAGATCGAAGAGTACGGTATGGAACCTTTCATCAAAAAATGTAAGGAATCTGTATGGAAATACAAGGGAATGTGGGAGGATTTCTCAGGAACCGTTGGTTTCTGGGCAGATATGGAAAACCCATATGTCACCTATGATGACAACTTCATCGAGTCCGAATGGTGGGCATTAAAACAGATCTGGGACAAAGGATTGTTATACAAAGGCTTCAAGATCGTTCCTTACTGTCCTCGTTGTGGTACACCACTTTCTTCCCAGGAAGTTGCACAGGGTTATAAGACTGTAAAAGAACGTTCTGCAGTGGTACGTTTCAAAGTTGTCGGAGAGGATGCTTACTTCCTTGCATGGACCACAACTCCGTGGACACTTCCATCCAACGTTGCACTCTGTGTGAACCCAAATGAGACTTACTGCAAAGTAAAAGCCGCAGACGGATACACCTACTACATGGCAGAGGCACTTCTTGACAAAGTGTTAGGAAAGCTTGGCAATGAAGAGGAAGGTGTCAAAGCATATGAAGTATTAGAGACTTACACCGGAAAAGATTTAGAGTACAAAGAATATGAGCCGTTATATGCATGTGCAGCAGAAGTGGCAGCAAAACAGCACAAAAAAGGACATTTTGTTACCTGTGACAATTATGTAACAATGTCAGATGGTACCGGTATCGTTCATATTGCTCCTGCATTCGGTGAAGATGATGCGAATGTCGGACGTAAGTACGATCTTCCGTTTGTACAGTTTGTAAACGGAAAAGGTGAGATGACAGAAGAGACACCTTATGCCGGATTATTTGTAAAAAAAGCTGACCCTGAAGTATTAAAAGATCTGGATGCGCAGGGCAAATTATTTGACGCACCAAAGTTCGAACACGAATATCCACATTGCTGGAGATGTGATACACCGCTTATTTACTATGCAAGAGAGTCATGGTTCATCAAGATGACTGCAGTCAAAGATGACCTGATCCGTAATAATAATACTGTAAACTGGATCCCGGAATCCATCGGTAAAGGACGTTTCGGTGACTGGCTTGAGAACATCCAGGACTGGGGAATCTCCCGTAACCGTTACTGGGGAACTCCTTTAAATGTATGGGAATGTGAAGGCTGCGGACATCAGGAGTCCATCGGAAGCCGTGCCGAATTAGCAGAGAGAAGCGGAAACCCGGATGATGCCAAAGTGGAATTACACAGACCGTATATCGACGCTGTGACCTTTAAATGTCCTGACTGTGGCAAGACCATGCACAGGGTGCCAGAAGTGATCGATTGCTGGTTCGACTCAGGAGCAATGCCTTTTGCACAGCACCATTATCCATTTGAAAATGAGGATTTGTTCAAACAGCAGTTCCCGGCTCAGTTCATTTCCGAGGCGGTAGACCAGACACGAGGATGGTTCTATTCCCTGATGGCAGAGTCCACCTTACTGTTTAATAAAGCTCCTTATGAAAACGTTATCGTTTTAGGACATGTACAGGATGAGAACGGACAGAAAATGTCCAAATCCAAAGGAAATGCAGTCGATCCGTTCGATGCATTAGAGACTTATGGAGCAGATGCGATCCGCTGGTATTTCTACATCAACAGCGCTCCATGGCTTCCAAACCGTTTCCATGGAAAAGCAGTGCAGGAGGGACAGCGTAAGTTCTTAAGCACCTTATGGAACACTTATGCATTCTTTGTACTGTATGCAAACATTGACGGATTTGACGCAACAAAATATAAACTGGAATATGATAAATTATCCGTGATGGATAAATGGTTACTGTCCAAATTAAATACCGTGATCGGCGCTGTGGATGATAACCTTGGCAGTTACAAGATCCCGGAAGCTGCAAGAGCACTCGATGAGTTTGTGGACGATATGAGTAACTGGTACGTAAGACGCTCCCGTGAACGTTTCTGGGCAAAAGGAATGGAGCAGGATAAGATCAATGCCTACATGACACTTTACACAGCGTTAGTAGAGATCTGTAAATGTGCAGCACCAATGATCCCGTTCATGACAGAGGAAATCTATCAGAATCTTGTGTGCAGCATTGATAAAAATGCGCCGGAAAGTATTCATTTATGTGACTTCCCAACCGTTAATGAAGCATACATTGACAAAGAGTTAGAGAAAAATATGGATGAGGTATTAAAGATCGTGGTTATGGGCCGTGCATGCCGTAATGCAGCAAACATCAAGAACCGTCAGCCGATCGGAAATATGTTTGTCAAAGCGCCATTTGAACTTTCCGAGTATTTCAAAGAGATCATCGAGGATGAGCTGAATGTAAAGAAAGTTTCCTTTACCGATGATGTAAGTTCCTATACAAGCTATACATTCAAACCACAGCTCCGTACTGTAGGACCAAAATATGGAAAATATTTAGGACAGATCCAGAAAGCTTTAGCAGAGCTTGACGGAAACGCTGCCATGGCAGAGTTAAAGGAAAATGGATTTATCACTTTGAAGTCTGTCAGTGATGATGTAAAATTAGCAGAGGAAGATCTGTTAATTACAATGACACAGATGGAAGGTTATGTAACGGAGGGGGACAATACAGTAACCGTTGTCCTTGATACCAACTTAACACCGGAGTTAATTGAAGAAGGATTTGTGCGTGAGATCATCAGCAAGATCCAGACCATGAGAAAAGAAGCAGGATTCGAAGTGATGGATAAGATCATGATCTCTTATCAGGCAGATGACAAAGTGGCTGCCATCTTTGAAAAATATGGTGATGCGATCAAAGCAGATGTACTCGGACTTGATGTTGTAGCTGGCAGTGTGGATGGATACGAGAAAGAATGGAATATTAATGGGGAAACCGTTCTTTTAGGTGTAAAAAAAGGAGAGTAAGGAAATGTCTAAAACAGCAGCAGTCTTCAATAAGAAAAAATTTATCAATGATGTAACAGAGACAGTCCGTCATATGTATCGCAAACAGTTAAAAGAAGCAAGCCAGCAGGAGATTTTCCAGGCGGTATCCTACGTCGTAAAAGACGTTGTGATCGATGACTGGCTGGCAACCCAGCAGGCATTTGACGATCAGGATCCAAAGATTGTCTATTATATGTCAATGGAATTTCTGATGGGTCGTGCGCTTGGAAATAACCTGATCAATTTAAAAGCTTACAAAGAAGTGAAAGAAGCTCTGGAAGAAATCGGACTGAATCTTGACGTGATCGAAGATCAGGAGCCGGATCCGGCGCTGGGAAACGGTGGTCTTGGACGTCTTGCAGCATGTTTTATGGAATCACTGGCAACACTTGGATACGCAGCTTACGGCTGCGGTATCCGTTACCGTTATGGTATGTTCAAACAGCAGATTTCGGATGGTTTTCAGGTAGAAGTACCGGATAACTGGTTAAAGAATGGCTATCCATTCGAACTTCGCAGACCGGAGTATTCCTATGAGATCAAATTTGGCGGCTATGTCCGCACCGAAGACATGGGAAACGGCAACACGAAGTTTATTCATGAAGGCTATCAGTCCGTTATGGCAATCCCATATGATATGCCAATCGTAGGTTATGATAATCATATGGTAAACACACTGATGATCTGGGATGCAGAGCCAAAGGAAGGTTTCCAGTTAGATTCCTTTGACAAAGGAGATTATAACAAAGCGGTAGAGCAGGAAAAACTTGCACGTAACCTGGTGGAAGTCCTTTATCCGAATGACAATCATATTCAGGGAAAAGAACTTCGTTTAAAACAGCAGTATTTCTTCGTATCTGCAAGTTTACAGCGTGCGATCGCCAGATTTAAAAAGCATCATGACGACATTCATAAGCTGCCGGAGAAAGCAGTATTCCAGATGAATGATACACATCCGACGGTTGCAGTGGCAGAGTTAATGCGTATTTTGCTGGATGAGGAAGGCTTAAGCTGGGAGGATGCGTGGGATATCACAACCCACTGTGTTGCTTATACCAACCATACCATTATGGCTGAGGCTCTCGAAAAATGGCCGATCGAGATTTTCCAGAGACTGCTTCCGCGTGTATATCAGATCGTGGAAGAGATCAACCGCCGTTTTGTTTTACAGATACAGGAGCAGTATCCGGGCAACAATGATAAAATTGCAAAAATGGCAATTTTATATGATGGTCAGGTAAAAATGGCGCATCTTGCGATCGTTGCAGGTTATTCTGTCAACGGTGTTGCCAGACTGCACACAGAGATTTTGAAAAAAGAGCAGTTAAAAGATTTCTATGAGATGATGCCGCAGAAGTTCAATAACAAAACCAATGGTATCACACAGAGACGTTTCTTAGCACATGCGAACCCGCTTCTGGCTGACTGGGTGACAGCACATGTGGGAGAAGGCTGGATCACAGACCTTTCCCAGATCAGGAAACTTGCGCCTTATGCAGATGATAAAAAAGCACAGCAGGAGTTTCTTGAGATCAAACACCAGAATAAAGTACGTCTTGCAAAATATATCAAAGAGCACAATGGAATTGATGTTGATCCGGATTCCATCTTTGATGTACAGGTAAAACGTCTTCATGAGTACAAACGTCAGCTGTTGAATATCCTTCATGTTATGTATCTCTATAATGAGATCAAAGAGCATCCGGATATGGAATTTGTTCCAAGAACATTCATTTTTGGTGCAAAGGCAGCAGCCGGTTATAAAAATGCAAAACTTACCATTAAACTGATCAACAGCGTTGCAGAAGTGATTAACAATGATAAGAGTATCAATAATAAGATCAAAGTGGTATTTATCGAGGACTACAAAGTTTCCAATGCAGAGTGGATCTTTGCAGCAGCAGATGTCAGCGAGCAGATCTCAACTGCAAGTAAAGAGGCATCCGGTACCGGTAATATGAAGTTCATGTTAAACGGCGCCCTGACACTTGGAACGATGGACGGTGCGAATGTTGAAATGTACGAGGAAGTCGGACCGGATAATATGTTTATTTTCGGTATGAGCTCGGACGAAGTGATCGCACATGAGCATAACCGTGATTATGATCCGATGCAGATTTTCAACACGGATCAGGATATCCGCAAAGTTCTGACACAGTTAGTGAACGGATTCTACTCACCGAACGACTCCGAACTTTTCCGTGACCTGTACAATTCACTGCTGAATACACACAGCACACAGTACGCGGATACTTACTTCATTCTTGCAGACTTCCGTTCTTATGCAGAAGCGCAGAAGAAGATCATGGAGTATTACAAGAACAAGAGCGCCTGGGCAAAGAGCGCTATCTTAAACACTGCACATTCCGGCAAGTTCTCATCCGACAGAACGATTCAGGAATATGTGGATGATATCTGGCATTTACCGAAGGTGAAGGTTGATGTGGAATAAAGTGATAAGAAAATAAAATTACAAGAAGGACAGTCTCTGTGAAAAAGGGGCTGTTTTTCTATATTTATGTTATGTCAAAAACAAATTGACAATTTTTTCGATACAAGTTATGGTAATAAGGAAATCTTTTTTATCAAATTGAGGGTGCAAGGTCTGCATAAAAATCCAGTTAAAACTGCAAGTGCAAAAAGCGACGAAACTATTTTCCTGAAATATCAGGTATATAGGAAGGAGCAATTATATATGGGAAAAAAAGTATTGAAAGCAGATACTGTAGTAAAGAATTACTGGCGGAATAACGAACAGTTTGCAGATATTTTTAATGCAGTTTTATTTAATGGAAATAAGGTTATAAAACCGGAAGAATTAGAAGATATGGATACAGAGGAATCTTTGGTATTAGAACACAAGGAGTATATACAGAGTATTGTGGCAGCAAGAGATAACGTTAAAATCAGAAAAAAATCTACCACTTATGATGCTGAATTTGTTATACTTGGATTGGAGGGACAGGAATGTATCCATTATGCAATGCCGTTAAGAGTGATGGGATATGATTATAGTACATACAAAAAGCAGTATGATGACAATGCGGCAAAGCGTAAAAAAGAAAAAGGATTAACAGAAGATGAATATCTGTCGGGAATGAAGAAAACAGATAAATTTATTCCTGTTATTACAATCGTTATCTATTATGGTGAGAAGCCGTGGGATGGAGCAGTATCTTTGCATGGGATGCTAAATATTCCAAAAGCAATGGAAACATTTGTGAATGATTATAAAATACATCTGGTGGAAGCCGGAAAAAATAATCTGGTATTGCATAATGTAAATAATCAGGATTTATTTAATCTGCTTGAAATTCTTTTAAGCAGAAGTGGAAGAACAGATGGAAAAAAAGAAAAAGCAATAGATTATACAAGAAAACATAAGGTAGACAAAGCTGTTATTATGACAGTAGCAGGCACTATGAATGGAAAAATTGATTATAATGAATTGATTGGGGAAGGAGAGAAAGGTATGGTCAGTGTATTTCAGGAAACATGGAATGAAGGAGAGGCAAAAGGTATTATTGAAATGGGGAATGACTTTGGACTTTCCGAGGAGGATATTTTAGCAAGACTTCAAAAAAAGTTGAATGTTTCACTGCAAAAAGCACAGGAATATCTTTACGCATATAGAAAACAGAACGCATAAGATATGCTCTCGGCGGTTTGCCTAACAATATCTTTGCTTCGCGCTATGTTTCTTATATTCCAAATAAAGAGCAGTTCATCGCCTATCATACAGTTACATTTAACGTTACCATTTATGAGATAGATTTGTTATACTTAAGTAGAAATTGCAAAAAAAATAGTTTGGAGAGGCAGCTATGGCAGAATTTATAAAATTACCTGTTGGAATTGAAAATTTTGAAAAAATCCGCAGAGATGGTTTTTATTATGTTGATAAAACCGGTCTGATCGAGCAGCTTTTAAATAACTGGGGAGAGGTCAATCTGTTCACGCGTCCACGTCGGTTTGGTAAGACATTGAATATGAGTATGTTCAAATGTTTCTTTGAAATCGGTACAGATCAGTCGCTGTTTGAAGGATTATATATTTCTAAGAATAAGGCTTTATGTGATGCATATATGGGAAAGTATCCGGTCATATCAATCAGTTTAAAAGGGGTAAATGCAGACAGTTACGAAAATGCACGCAGCCTGTTGAAACGGATTGTGATGGAAGAAGCGAAAATGCACCGGATTATCATGAGTGGAAATAGGTTAGATGACATAGACAAGGCAGAATATATGTCACTTGTTACAGGAGATATGGGCGAGGACACACTTGTATACAGTATGAAAACGCTGACTGCATTACTGGAAAAGTATTATGAGAAAAAAGTGATTGTACTCATTGATGAGTATGATGTACCTCTTGCCAAGGCAAACGAGAATGGTTACTATGACCAGATGGTTTTACTTGTCAGAAATTTATTTGAAAACGTGTTAAAGACAAACAGTAGTTTAAAATTTGCAGTTTTAACAGGCTGTCTGCGTGTGGCAAAGGAGAGCATTTTTACAGGACTGAACAATTTTAAGACAAATTCAATCCTTGATGAAGAGTATGATGAGACGTTTGGATTTGTCGATGATGAAGTGAAAGAAATGCTTCATTATTACGGTCAGGATACACACTATGAAACGGTAAAAGAGTGGTATGACGGATACCGCTTTGGAAATGCAGATGTTTATTGCCCGTGGGATGTCATTAATTATTGCGATGCGCACAGAAGGAATCCGATGCTTCCACCGGAGAATTATTGGACCAATACCAGTGGAAACGATGTGCTGAAACATTTTATAGAAAGTGCAGGAGCAGCAAAGGGGCTGGCAAAAACAGACTTAGAGAGACTTGTAAATGGTGAAATCGTAGAAAAAGATATACGTGAGGATCTGACTTATAATGAACTGTATGCATCCATGGATAACCTTTGGAGTACACTTTTCATGGCGGGATATCTTACACATAAAGGCAGAGTTGATACAAAAAGATTCAGACTTGCAGTGCCAAACAGAGAAATCCGGAACATTATCACGGAGCAGGTTCTGGCTTTGTTTAAGCAGAATGTGGAAAAAGACGGACAGCTTCCGTGACACATTCCAAGAAAGATGTAACATGTAAAAATGTTGCATCTTTCTTTTTTATTGTTGCAGTCTGCGGTCAATTGGTTGCAATGTAAAAACGAACATGATAATGTAATAGTAACAGGAAACGGAAGATGCGCAGAAGCGCAAAACAAGGAGGCTAAATCCTCTCCTCACAAGGGTTCGGATTTTGCTTCGCAAAACAAGGAGGATTTTATGTTCTGGGAAGATGTATTAGCAAAATTTAAAGAGTTATTCGGGGATGAGGGTGAAATCGGTGTTTATTTTGCACCGGGACGTGTGAACATGATCGGTGAGCATACCGATTACAACGGAGGACACGTTTTCCCTTGTGCACTTACTATTGGTACATATGGTGTGGCAAGAAAAAGAGATGATAAGAAACTTCGTTTCTATTCCATGAATTTTGAGCAGCTCGGTGTGATCGAGTCCTCAGTAGAAGGTTTAAAGCCGGAAAAAGAAGCTGACTGGACGAACTATCCAAAGGGAGTTATGTGGGCGTTTGGAGAGAAGGGAATGAAAGTAGAGCAGGGCATGGATCTTGTTTTATTTGGCAATATTCCAAACGGCTCCGGACTTTCTTCTTCTGCATCAGTTGAAGTTCTGACCGGATATATTTTAAAAGATATGTTTGGATTCGACGTGACAAATCAGGATCTTGCACTGATCGGCCAGTTCTCTGAAAATAAATTCAACGGCGTAAACTGTGGTATCATGGATCAGTTTGCGATCGCAATGGGAAAAGCTGGTCATGCGATTTTCCTTGATACAGCAACTTTAAAATATGAGTATGCACCGATCAAGCTGGAAAATGCAAAGATCGTGATCTCCTGCAGCAACAAAAAACGTGGACTTGGAGATTCCAAATACAATGAGAGAAGAAGTGAGTGCGAGACTGCACTGGCAGAACTCCAGAAAGTTGTTAAAATTGATTCCCTTGGTGAACTCACGGAGGAACAGTTTGAACAGTACAAAGATGCGATCAAAGATCCTGTCAGGGTAAAACGTGCAAAACATGCGGTTTATGAGAATCAAAGAACCATCAAGGCAGTGGAAGCATTAAAGAATAACGATGTTGCTCTGTTTGGTGAGTTAATGAACGCCTCCCATGTTTCCCTTCGTGATGATTACGAAGTAACCGGTATCGAGCTTGACACATTGGTGGAAGAGGCATGGAAAGTAGACGGAGTGATTGGTTCCCGCATGACAGGTGCAGGATTCGGTGGATGTACCGTCAGCATCGTAAAAGATGAGGCAGTGGATTCCTTTATTGAAAAAGTAGGTGCTGCTTACAAAGATAAAATCGGTTACGCTGCTGATTTCTATGTAGTTGAGATCGGTGACGGTCCAGTAAAATTGGATTAATAATTCTTATAGATAATTGCGAAACTCATAAATAAGTAGATTTAAATTGTGGAAAATTGACAAAAGCTTGAGAAGACACTGGGGAGCCGCCGGTTCTTAGAAGTCAGATTCTGTATTTCATTCTGATTTATCAGAATTGAAATACAGGAGATGAGTTCTTAGTACCGTTGCGAGCGACACGTAGCGGAAGCGTGTCTTCGAAAATTTTGTTAATTCTTCACAATTGTTACAACCTAAATCAGAGTTTCGCAATTATCTAAATAATTCTTAAATAAAGAGGATAACACAATGATTCAGGAAAGAATTTTAGAATTGACAGAATATGGTCTTGTGACCGGACTGGTGGAGCCAGAAGACAGGAGATTTACCATTAACCGCCTGTTAGAACTTTTTCATCTGGATGAATTAGAAGATGAAGTGGCAGCAGCCTATGCAAAGAGAACTCCGATGACGCAGGAGAGTGCAGAGGCAGCATTGGAAGGCATCTTAAATGAGATGCTCGATTATGCGGCAGAAGATGGACTGATGCCGGAGGATACGATCACATACAGGGATCTGTTCGATACAAAGATCATGAGTATGCTTGTGCCGAGACCAAGCGAAGTGATCAAAAAATTCCAGGCACTCTATCAGATCAGTCCAAAGGAAGCAACCGATTATTTTTACAAGTTAAGCAGAGATACAAACTACATTCGTAGATACCGTATCAAAAAAGACCAGAAATGGACTGCAGATACCGAGTTTGGAACATTGGATATCACCATCAATCTCTCCAAACCGGAAAAAGATCCGAAGGCGATCGCAGCAGCCAAGCTTGCAAAACAGAGCGGTTATCCAAAATGCCTTCTGTGCAAAGAAAACGAGGGATATGCAGGACGTGTGAACCATCCGGCAAGACAGAACCACAGGATCATTCCGGTAACGATCAACCACAGTGACTGGTTTTTCCAGTATTCACCATATGTTTACTACAATGAGCACTGTATCGTTTTTAACGCAGAGCATACGCCGATGAAAATCGAGAAAGCAACCTTTGGAAAACTGTTGGATTTTGTAGAGCAGTTCCCACATTACTTTGTCGGATCGAATGCTGACCTTCCGATCGTTGGTGGATCTATTTTGAGCCACGATCATTTTCAGGGTGGACATTATGAGTTCGCTATGGCAAAAGCACCGGTGGAAAAAGAGCTGGTCTTCAAGGGATTTGAGGATGTGAAAGCCGGAATCGTAAAATGGCCAATGTCCGTGATCCGTATCAGCGCACCACAAAAAGAGCGCCTGATCGAGCTCGCAGATAAGATTTTACTTGCATGGAGAGGTTATACGGATGAAGATGCATTTATTTTTGCAGAGACAGAGGGCGAACCACATAACACGATCACTCCTATCGCAAGAAAACGCGGCAATGATTATGAGTTAGATCTTGTACTCCGCAATAATATCACGACAGAGGAGCATCCGCTGGGTGTTTACCATCCACATGCAAAACTTCATCATATCAAAAAAGAAAACATTGGTCTGATCGAGGTTATGGGACTTGCAGTGCTTCCAGCCAGATTAAAAGATGAGATGGCAGCATTAGAACAGGCAATCTTAGACGGCGCAGAAATCCGTGAGGATGAAGTGCTTGCAAAACATGCAGACTGGGTGGAGGAATTTCTGCCTAAGTATGGATTTACAGCAGGAAGTGGTCTGGAAGGTGAGATTACACCGGAAAAATTACATGAGATCATTCAGACAGAAATCGGTCTTGTGTTCAAGGAAGTTTTATTGGACGCAGGTGTTTACAAGTGCACAGAGGAAGGCAGAAAGGCATTCCGTAAGTTTGTAGATACCGTTAATGCATAAAAATACAGGGGAGTATTTTTAAATAGAAGAGAAACTGTCCGGGCAGTATCCGTAAGGAAAATGTCCAGTGGCAGTTTTCTTTTTTTGTCTATTTACTTTCATACAGTATTGTTGTAAAGTAATAATTGTTCCGTAGATCTGTACATATATGGTGCAGACAGCAGGAAAAACATTCGAGAGTAAGAAAACAGTGAGGAAGAGAATATGATTTCACAGAAAATACAGAAGGCATTGCAGGGAAGTTCTGCAATCCGTGCAATGTTTGTAGAGGGAAATGAACTTGCCGCCAGGGTGGGAAGAGAGAACGTGTATGATTTTTCATTGGGGAATCCTACAACACCGGCTCCGGCAGCATTGAACGAGGCAATTAAGCAACTGGTGGATGAGACCGATCCGCTGGTTTTACATGGATATATGGACAATGCCGGTTACCCGGATGTCCGTCAGGCGGTTGCAGAGAACTTAAACAAGCGTTTTGGAACTGCATTTACTTCCCATAATATTGTGATGACAGTGGGAGCAGCGGGAGGATTGAACATTATTTTTAAAACAATCTTAGATCCGGGTGACGAGGTGATCGTGTTTGCCCCATATTTCGGAGAGTACAAGAGTTATGCAGCCAATTTTGATGCGGAAGTCGTGGAAGTGGCACCGGATTTTGAAACATTCCAGCCAGATCTGATGGCATTTGAAAAAGCAATCAATGAAAAGACCAAGGCAGTGATCGTGAACACACCAAACAATCCGACAGGTGTGATCTATCATGAAGAAACCATGAAAAAGATGGCTGAGATTCTGGAAAAGAAGGAAAAAGAGATTGGACACGAAATTTATCTGATTTCCGATGAGCCTTACCGTGAACTTGTCTACGATGGAAATCAAGAGGATTTCCTGACGAAATACTATAGGAATACAATTGTAGGTTATTCCTTCAGCAAATCCCTTTCCCTTCCGGGTGAGCGTATTGGATATGTGGTTGTTCCGGATGAGGTGGAAAATGCAGATCAGGTCATTGACGGCATTGTTGTATCCAACCGTACCCTTGGTTTTGTAAATGCACCGTCTCTGCTTCAGAAAGCGGTAGCAAAATGTCTGGATGAGAAAACCAATCTGGCATTTTATGATGAAAACAGAAAGATGTTATACGAGGGACTGCAAAAGCTCGGTTTCCATTGCATCAAACCGGAAGGTGCTTTTTATATGTGGGTAAAATCTCCGGAAACGGACGAAGAAAAATTTGTTGCAGCAGGTAAAAAATACAATATCATCATGGTAAAGGGCAGCGCATTCGGATGTGCAGGCTATGTCCGTCTTGCTTACTGTGTTTCCCATGAGACGGTAAAAAATGCCCTGACTGCGTTTGAAAAACTGGCAGAAGATTACGGATTGTATACTGAATGAAATGACTCGGAAATGAGCAGATTGTAATGAATTTGTGAAATATATCAGGAAAATTGAGAGAGTGGAGAGCGTAAAATTTATGAGTAACTGGGAAGAATATGTAAGGACAGTGGAACCGTATGTTCCGGGAGAACAGCCAAACCAGCCGGACATGATCAAATTGAATACCAACGAAAATCCATATCCGCCCGCACCGGGAGTGGTAGAGGCTCTGAAGAACTTTGATACAGATAAGCTGCGGCTTTATCCGGAACCGACCTGCAAAGTGTTGGTCGATGCGATCGCAGATTATTATGGAATCAGGAGCAGTCAGGTATTTACCGGTGTCGGTTCTGATGATGTGCTTGCCATGATATTTATGACGTTTTTTAACAGCAAAAAGCCGATCCTGTTTCCGGATATCACCTATTCTTTTTATGATGTGTGGGCAGATATGCTTCGGATCCCATTTGAGACAAAAGCGTTAGATGATGATTTTCAGATAAGAAAAGAGGACTATTATGGGGACAACGGCGGCGTGGTGTTCCCAAATCCGAATGCACCGACCGGAATCCTCATGCCGCTCTCAGAGATTGAGGATATCATTGCACACAACCGCGATGTGATCGTAGTTGTGGATGAGGCATACATTGATTTTGGCGGGGTGTCTGCGCTGCCTCTGATCGAAAAATATGACAATCTTCTCGTGGTACAGACCTTTTCAAAATCGCATTCCCTGGCAGGTATGCGGCTTGGCTTTGCGATGGGAAATGAAAAGCTGATCCGGTATATCAATGATGTGAAATATTCTTTCAATTCCTACACGCTCAATCAGACAGCGCTTGTACTTGGTGTGCAGGCAATCAGGGACAGGGAGTATTTTGAGGAAACCTGTGCGAAAGTCATCGCTACAAGGGAATGGACGAAGTGCGAACTGAAAAAACTTGGATTTTCTTTTGGGGATTCCATGAGCAACTTTATTTTTGCAACACATGAAAGAGTTCCTGCAAAAGAAATATTTGAAGCACTCCGGGAGCATAACATTTTCGTGCGCTATTTTTCCAAGCCGAGAATTAGCAATTATCTGCGTATCAGCATCGGAACCCAGCAGGAGATGGAGCGTCTGACCGCTTTTCTGGCTGTTTTTCTGGGAGAATAACAGGATGCCGTCAGGTATAAATTAAAGTTATAGTTAATATGAAAATAAGTGTTGCTTTTTCGACTGGATTCGACTATTATAGAATTTGCATCTGTAACACTTTAGTGTGTAAAACAGATATTTACTTTAAAACTTTACTATGATAAAATGTGCGTAGATTGGAAGTTTCTGATTATAGTAAAAGATGATATCATTTTGATTTATGAGAAGGAGAAGGTAAAATGAGCAAGAAACTAAGGACCGAGGCAGTAGACCATCTTTTTGATGCGATTTTAAGCCTGGAAAACAGAGAAGAATGTTATACTTTTTTTGAAGATGTCTGCACTGTGAATGAACTGCTTTCCTTATCACAGAGATTTGAGGTTGCCAAGATGTTACGTGACCAGAAAACATATCTTGATATTGCAGAGAAAACAGGTGCTTCCACAGCGACCATCAGCCGTGTAAACCGTTCTTTAAATTATGGAAATGACGGATATGACATGGTATTTGCCAGAATGGCAAAATCAGAGACAAACGAAGCGTAAAAACGGAGCAGAAAGAAAAACCCGAAGTTGTACGAACAATGTCCTCTATAGACAATGTATCATACAACTTCGGGTTTTATTTTTCTTTTTTGGAAGGATCTTTTTCTTCGTGCAGCATCTGATCGACAATGCGCTCGATAATTGTTTTTTTCAGGTAGACATCATAGCTTAACATGCAGATAAAACTGAATGTCCGTAAAAGCTCTGCATCCTCACCTTCCATGCCCTCAAAAGTTTTCATGGAGGTGTTAAACTTCTTTGCAAGGTCTTTCATGATATTTAAGGTTTCCTGATGCTCCAGACCGAACACTTCTTTATAGATATCCTCAAGACTCATCTCGGAGCTGCCTTTTCCAAAATATCTGTCCGTGATCGGATTTAAGATACTCTGGATGTCACTGATGCTTAAGATACTTTTAAAATAGTAGATAAAGATCAAAGTCAGCACATGTTCTTTGGAATATTTTTTCTTTTCAGGTGGAGGAAGAAGATCGTTTTTTGCATAATTGTTGATCATGGTCTTAGTCAGGATCTTATCGTCCTCATGCCGCTTGGATGTGGCAAGCTGGGAATCCATAAATGTTGTCACCTGATCCATATAAAGATCGATATTCGGGATATCTTCCGGTTTTACATAGTCGATTTTGTTAAATTCATCTAATATATCACTTAAAAATTGTTTTGTATTCATTTTTTTACCTGCTTTTACTCTTACTGGTTCAATCATATTCTCTACATCAGATTATATAGTATTGAAAACTAGATGACAAGATACAATTGAATTTAATTGTATGAAAATCAGTATTTAAAGGCTTACCAGATTGTATTTTATGCACTGGCAAGCCTTTTGTGATACTGCTTTGATACTATAATTTTAATGCTTCCAGTTTATCAGCAACTTCACGGTGCTTATTTGGGTATAAGTGACCATAGATCTTATTGACCATTTCGACAGTGTCGCCTATTCTTTCAGCGATCAGAAAAGTAGAGAAACCCATATTAATAAGCAACGATACATGACTGTGCCGTAGATCATGAACCCTTATCCGTTTAATTCCGGCAGCAGTAGAGCCTTTTTCTATAGCCGTATAGAGCCGGGAAGATGTCACTGTCTGAAATATACGGTCATTCGGTTCTGGTTCGTAAATCATGGCAATAACGCTTTCCAGAGCAGTAACGAGAAAATTGGGGATAGGTATAGTGCGTTTGCTATGATCCGTTTTTGGTTCTGTGATCACATCTGTTTTATTAAATCGGTGGAATGTACCTCTGATCGTGATAGTCTTATTATCAGCGTCAAAGTCGTTTATTGTCAGTGCAAGCAGTTCACCGCACCTGATGCCGGAATAAAACAGCGTAAGGAATGCAATGCGCATGATCTCATCATCTACAGTCTGTAGGAATGCTTTGAACTCTTCCAGTGTCCAGAAGTTAACGCTTTTCGTCACTTTCCCGACTGTTTTAACCATCTGGCAAGGGTTAGACGGTAAATTATAATACCGCATAGCAAAGTTAAAAACGGACGATAGACGGCAGTTTGCGGAATACTGGCTATATTCTCCAAGCGTGCTTTGTTTTATGTCTGTCTGCCATTTCCTCACGTCTGCCGGTGTGATCTCGTTTATCTTCCTATCCTTGAAAAATGGTAAAACGTGCTTGCTGATCAAGTTTCGTTGGCTTCTGTAGGTGGATTCCTTGGCGTGCGCTTTCAGATCCTCGATATAAAGCTCATACAATGTCTGAAATGTCATTGTTGGTGTGCCCTGCACCTTTTCCAGAAAAGCCCTTTCCCATTCCTTAGCGTCACGCTGCAGCTTAAAGCCACGCTTCATTTTCTGCTTGCGTGCCCCGGTGTAATCCGTGTAATAGGCCTTTACATAAAAAGTTCCCCTAGTTTCATCTTTAAATACTGGCATGTCATAACCTCTTTTCTATATCTGGCGGCGATGTAGAAAGAGAGATAGTGTATCGTCAAGGTGCAGGAACTGCCTAAGTTCAACTTAGGGCGTCAACTCAAATTGATTTGATCTACGGAAATCCCGGATTGCAAAACCGAAAAAATCTGTTTCGCGATCTGCATCCGGTAAATTTTACGGTTTGCGATGAAAAATCAATTTGAGTTTTCTTAACAGCAGGACAAAATGACCTTTCGTCAAAAATGACGATAACTCAAAATGATGTATCGTGACCACGGACAAATTGACCGAGGACGCACCAATCTTGGACAGTCCGATCAGGGGAATATTTCCCACATCAACCAATCCAAAATTGGCGTGGTTGAGTGACCAGGGGAATATTTCCCACGTTAACCAATTCAAAATTGACGTGGTTGAGTCCGTCCCCAAAAATTGAGGAGAACTCAAAAGTGAGCCCACCTCTTTCGTACGTTTTGCGTATGATGTCAAACCAAATATTAATGTGGTTGACATGTTTTTCACTGTCCAGTTTTAACCAGCTTAAGATTCAGCTCGTTGCCCCAGAGCAATCTTGCGCCCGGCTATGGCTGACCGAACGAATTGTTCTGCTAGGGTGTTCCGATTCGTAACCCCCTTTATTCCATTTTCGGAAGAAAGCAGCAGAGGCTAGGTGTTGTCTTTATCTATCAGATCAGATGACATTTTCCCAACGTCCTTAAACATATCGGTCGCTTTAAATCCTCTTTGACTTTTTACGAATTTTGCAAAGCGTTTAATTTCTTCAAGCTCTTCCTCTGTAAATTCATTCCCATCAAAGTGGGCTGCGATGGTCTGCGGTTCGTTATTAATTTCTTTTGTTATTTTAGCTACTTCTGTTTCATTAAAACTTGATAAGTCGAAAATAGTTGATGGTTTTCCATCAATATAATCTAGTGTTTTTAGAAAATCAGTCACTTTTATTCCAAGTCCATTACATATTTTCGTAATTAATTCTAATTTTACATCTTCACTATCTCTTTTTATGAAAGAATATAGTGTTGTTGCAGGCACGCCTATTTGTTTAGCAAAGTCTTTTACTGTGATATTCCTTTCGGTAAGTATATCTTTCAATTTTGTTCCAAGAGCCATTTTTACACCTCCACTATTCATATTAAAACATAAAGCAAAACAAAAGTAAATGCAAAATTACGAAAAAGCGTATTGACAAATGCTACGAAAAATAGTAATATGCAAACAAGTAATACGAAAATGCATATTACGAAAACGTATAAAGCGAGGTGATAAAATGCGAATTGACAGAATCAAATTAGTTGCAGAGCTTGCACGTCGTGACATGACACAGTCGAAACTTGCAGAACTGGCAGGGGTAAGCCGTGCAACAATCAACTACATTAAGGGCGGTAAAAGTTGCTCTGATGAAGTTGGGGAAAAGATTGCCGGAGCGTTAGGCGTTCCAGTAGATGAGCTTATAGAAAAGAGGTGAGACAATGAAAATCAATACAAAGAAATTAAAAATTGCAATGGCACGCAAGTGTATGAGTTCAAGAGATTTAGCCAAAAGCGCAAACGTCTCTTATGATTCGGTTGTATCTTATTTGTCTAGAAGACGAGATACAACAACGAAAACACTCGGCAAGATTGCCAAAGCACTGGACGTTGATCCAGAGACACTTATCGATTAGCAAAGCTTGGCGGCGATGTAGAAAGAGAGGTAGCTTATGAAAACTGTAATAGTTCGGAGAGGTTTTAAATTTAAGTATTCCGTGTATACCGCTTCTGGTGAGTTTCTTTTCAATGCCCGGAGCATGAAAGAGATCAGAGACTATTACAGATGGGAGACCAGACACGGAAAGATTGAGATCAGAAAGGAACTGTAAGCATGGAAGAGGTAAAAGAAAAAAAGTTTTTAAGTGCTGCGGATGTAAGCAAGCTGATCGGGTGCAGTGAGAGCTATGCATACTCAGTTATCAGAAAGCTGAATGATGAACTGCAAGAGCAGAAATATATCATTTTCCGGGGCAAAATTAACGCAAAGTACTTTTATAAAAGGGCAGGGCTTGCGGATGAATAGAAAGGATGTAATGATATGGCTTCTAAAAGAATGTTTAGTCTTGATATTGTAGATACAGACAAGTTTTTAGAAATGTCAACATCAGCGCAGGCATTATATTTCCATTTGGGAATGCGTGCAGATGATGATGGTTTTGTATCGTCTCCAAAAAAAATAGCGACAATAGCAGGGTGCAATATTGATGATTTAAAACTATTAGTAACTAAGGGATATATAATCCCTTTCGACAGTGGTGTTGTAGTCATTTCAGATTGGAATGTGAACAATTGGGTTAGACCAGATAGAAAGCACAATACATTGTTTCAATATGAAAGAGAAATGTTAAAATTGGAAAACGGTGCATATTTGTTGGTTGACAATTTACAACCAAGTGACAACCGATTGACAGACAAAAGACATACCGAGATTAGTATAGATAAGAATAGTATAGATAAGAATAATAAACAATGTGCATCTGACAATGCACCGAAAGTCAGCAAAGCGGCAATAAATGAATTTTTTGAAAGCATTTGGAAGTTATACCCTAGCAAAAAAGGGAAAGGACAGATAAGCGATAGCAAGAAGAAAGTGCTTTATGATATTGGTTATGAGGAAATGAGCCGGACAATAGAACGATATAAGGCAGGACTTGCCAAGGACGAATGGAGGAAGCCACAGAATGGCAGCACCTTTTTCAATAGTGGTTATATCGATTATCTGGATGCAAATTATTCAGAACCCGAGCAGATAACAGATCCAGAGGAAGGAGATAGATCAATATATCAAGATGAAGAAGACTATAGAAGATTACGGGAAGAACTTGGATAGAATAAAAAAGAAACTGCCGGCAGAGCGTGAAGAGCTTTCACGAGAGCGCATAGAGTTGCAGGATGGGAAAATGTGTGATCTGGTAGCTTATGATGTTAAAGACTATGGATATGTGGAATATGCCGAAAACATCGAGCAGAGCAATGGAGACTTCCGTAGGACTCGGTCTCTGATACCATTTAATTATCTAGATGCTAATATGAGCAAATTCAGATGGGATATATATGGCGTAGATGTAAAATTGCAGCAGGGAATAGCAAAATCGTTTGTAGAGCAGTTTAAAAAGTACCAGAAAGCAGGTAAAGGCTTATATATATACTCAAAAACGAAAGGGAGCGGCAAAACATTATTAGCGTGCAGCCTTGCAAATGGAGTTATGGAACATTTGGATATATGTGTAAAATTCGTATCGGTTCCTGAATTGCTTGAAATGACAAAGAAGAGCTATAAAGATTTTATGGAAAAAGAAGATATCGAAAGGATCCGCACGGCTGAATTACTGATTCTTGATGATATAGGCGCAGAAATAAAAAAAGAATGGGTGGATACGGAATTGTTCCGACTTATAGATTACCGGTATTCAAATCAGCGAGTGACAATATTCACAAGTAATATCTCTATGAACAATCTGAAGCTTAACGAGAGAATTGTAGATAGAATATTTAGTATGTGTATCAAGCTGGATTTGCCAGAGAAGTCTATAAGAACCATGCAGGCACATGATGAAAATATGGAATTTCTGAGAAACATAATGAAAAACGCCCCGGACGGTGCTGGCACACCATCACAGGGCAAGTAACCAGAAAGACAAATCAAAAAAATCCGGTTCGGTTGTATTTTAACAGAAAGCCGGTGGAAAGGCAAATTATGACGAGAGAAGAAATTAATAAAATTATGAGTGATGCAATGGAAAATCAGCCAATGGCAAGCCAACGCACGAGAGATGGTTACTCTACTCTGCAAGATGCTATTGAAGAATATTGCAGTGCTGTGCAGGAAGATGCTTTTTACTGGGGATATATGACTGCTATGAAACAGTGTGGGAAAGTCGGGGTATAGTGATGAATAATAAATTATTATTAAATGATGATATACAGAACCTTGATATTATCAAAGATAAAATGTCAGTATTATTGAATGATGTTGAATTATACTTTGATAATGATAATAATAGACCAGAACTTCCGTGCGAGCAGTCCTGCTTCGATATGGAGATCACCAGAATAAGAATTATTTACGATTACATAGATCGGATGGAAGAAACCATAAATAAGATGTACGATCATGTAAAGTAGGGCGGCAATGCTCTGAATGATACAAGCTCACACCAATGAGAGCCTATTACAGAAATGTAGTAGGCTTTTGTTGTTGACATTATTTGCAATATTAAAGCTGATTATTAATGATATATGCAAAATAATGCTATAAATGATAAAATAGAGAAAACAAGAGAAAATTATAGAGTTTTGGAGGGATATATATGAATCACAAGTCAATCATTGCCAGACTGGAAGAGCTTGAAAGAAAAAGCGGTTTGAATCTGCCGGTAGTCTATGCCAGATATCAGAATGGGGAAACTGTAAAATATTACGGGCTGCCACCAATGGGCGATTTATTTAATGAAGAGAATCCCATTATTATGACTTATGGTAGCAGCTTCGCCGATCTGGTAGATGCGCTTATACATCCGGTACCTAATAGAGATATTGAAGAGTTAGAGAGGGATGCAGATGAAGAATAAAACGAAAGAGTTGATTATAGCCGGGTTGCTTGCAAATACGACTGTAAGCGCAACAGCTAGGGCGATCGGGATCAGTGAAGCAACAATATATAAATATCTTAAAGATGACGAGTTTAAGCGAGAGTATGAGGAAAAACGCCGGGCAATGCTTGCGGAGAATTGCCACGAGCTGCAGGCGCACATGAGCCGGGCAATCAGTGAGCTTGTGGAAATAATAGAAGATGAGAACACGGCGACACAAATACGGTTGAATGCAATTGATATGCTTTTAAGGCATACATATAAGCAGACCGAGATGGTGGACATTCTTGAAAGACTTAGTGCGTTGGAAAGGATAAAAGAATAATATGTATATTTGTTGCAATTAAGTGAGGAATAATTGAAAAGCATATACACAAATATGTAATTATGTTGTATAATGATATTGCAAATGCCATATGTATTTGTTCTTCTTTATTTTCTTCATTTTCCTAAAATGATGTTTTTATTTGTGAGTGGGTACACAGATAACACCCTGGGGCATGGTGAGAAACCGCCCCCGGGGCACGCACCGCATAAGCGGAAAAATAGCCTTATTTCGGGCGTAAAATGAAAGGATGATAAAACTATGGAAGATTTACAAAATACCTCAACAGAGGGCACACAGACAAGCACAGAGGGTAAGACATTCACGCAGGAAGATGTTAACCGTATTGTGCAGGAGAGACTTGCGAAAGAACGCAGCAAGGCAGCCGGAAACGGTGATGATGAATTAAGTAAAAGAGCAGCAGAGCTTGACATGAGAGAACGGAAGCTGAACGCACGAGAAGCGTTGAAAAAAGAGGGGCTTCCAGATTATCTTGTTGACGCTCTGAACATGAATACAGAGGAAGACTTCCAGAAAAGCATGGAAGCAATAAAAAAATTGAAAGGTGAGAGCCCGGCTATTGGTAGCGTCGCTATCGGAAAAGTTGACCTTATCGGGAAAGTCGGTAAAGACAACAGCAGGCACGATTCGCTACGAGATGCATTTGGGCTTAAATAGGTGTAAATTATGGCTATTCAGTTAGTTACAAAATACCTTCCTTATGTGGATGAAGTATTCACGCAGGAGAGTAAAAAATCATTAATTACAAATCAGGACTTCAACTTTGACGGTGCTGAGACTGTTAAAATTTTCAAAGTAAGCACTGCTGAAATGAATGATTATGGTCGTCGTGGTGCGGCTGCCGGAAATTGGAGCAGATACGGAGCGATTAAAGATCTGGATGACACAGTTGAGACAATGACGCTTAAAAACGACAGATCATTCACTTTTGTAATTGATACTTTAGATAAGGACGAGACAGCTAAAACTCTCGAAGCAGCAAGCGCACTTGCACGCCAGATCAGAGAGGTTGTCATCCCGGAAGTTGATACTTATGTTTATACTGTAATGACAACGAACGCCGGAACAAAGGCGGCTGCGGGTGCCCTTACTAAAACTAATATTTATGAGAAGATTCTGGACGCTTCAAAAACGCTTGATGATGCACTTGTGCCGGAGACCGGGCGTGTTCTGATCGTGACACCAGACGTGTACAGGATCATGAAGCAGAACAGCGAAATTGTTCTCAATACAGAAGTAGGCGAGGACATGCGTATTAAGGGCGTAATTGGCAACCTTGATGGTGCTAAAGTCATTAAAGTACCAGGAAGCAGACTGCCGGCACATTTCGGCTTCATGCTCTGTCATCCATGTGCTACAGTTTGCCCGGAGAAACTGACCAGTTATAATACGCACCAGAATCCGCCGGGAATCAATGGCGAACTGGTGGAAGGTCGTATTGTGTATGATGCTTTTGTCCTTGAAAATAAAGCGAAAGCGATCTATTATCAGGCTTTACCAGAAGCCTAAAACGGGGGTGGCGTAATGTCTGGAATCCATGATTACAGTACACCAAAAGGCGAGTTCCACGAGGTAAGACTTCCAAATGGAAAAGTGTCATTCGAAATCAAGTGGAATCCGGGATTTGGCACCAAAATGGAAAACAAGTTTAATACGGTGCAGGAGTTTGTTGATTCTGAATGTCTCCGATTGAGCGAACCTAAAGTGCCAAAGAGAGAGAATATTTTGATTGAATCCGGTCACTTGAACACTGCGATCGGCAGTGGGCAAATCAAGTACCGTACACCATACGCTAGACGATGGTATTATATGCCGGCTGCTTTCCACGAAGCTCCAGAACGTGGGAATTATTGGTTTGAACGCATGAAACAGCAGTATAAAGAAAAAATACTTGCTGGAGCGCAGAAAATCGCAAATAAAAATTAACGGTATTATCCGGGATCAGCCACCGGTTAATATAAATTTTCTTGGGACTTCCGCATAGAGGGAGCGCCCCACATTGACTTCGGTTGATGTGGGGCATTACTCAATATGCAGGGTAATGTAATGGTAGCATTCCGGTCTCCTTAACCGGAAACGGTGGTTCGAATCCATCCCCTGCAATTTTTTTATGAAAGAGGTGTGCGTATGTCAAGACCGAAAGAGGTTGTAAATGAAGATGAGGAAATCTTATATTTTGATACTCTTTATAATTTCGCACAGGTTGCCATTTCTGCCAATGATATGGCTCTGAACGGTTACGCACCGAAGCAGATCGCTAAAAAGCTCCAACAGTCAGCAGAAGCTTTTTTACTGCTCTGCAAAACTGAGAATGTAGTGCCGGAGAAAGTAAAAAAGCCCGGAAGACCTAAGAAAGCAGAAGTTACACCGGAACAACCCAAAGAGCCAGAACCCGAACCATTGCCGGAGAATTTCGCAAGAGATGAGAATGGCTGGCTGCTTTGCCCGGTGTGCCGTAAGAAGTTATTGAAGCTTACCAGCACAACGAAGATCATCAACTGTCCGGTGTACTGTAAGAGTTGCAAAACCGAGTATCTGATGAGCTGGTGGAATATTGAGAATAAAGAGATTGCTTACACTCGGTATGTAAATAATAAGCATTTCATTGATCGAAAAGACATCCGTAATAGTGGAATGCAGCGAACCGGCGTAAGTGAATTTATAAGAACTCACACCAGTGCAACCGAGCGAGTAGCAATTAACTTGTGATACTATCATGATACTGATAATTGTAAGAGAGCCTATAAAATGCATTAAAAAGGGCTGTTTTGAGGTTTAAAATAACGGAAAATGTGAGAAAAAGCACGTAGAAAAGCATAATAAGTATAGTATTGAAAACTAGATGACAAGATACAATTGAATTTAATTGTATGAATTTGAATGTGGACGGTCGTAGATTTTTCTGACGCAAAGGACGGTTATTTTTTATTGTTAAAAAAAGAAAATATGTTCGATTTTACTGTTCATAAGCAGGGATAATGTGTTACAATAGATGGGAATATGATATTGTAATAAAAAAGGGATTGAATATTACAAACAACAACGGAAATGGAGATGTCTATGAGCATTTATGATACATTGAACGAACAGCAGAGAGAAGCGGTATTTCACACGGAGGGACCGGTTCTGATCTTGGCGGGTGCAGGTTCCGGAAAAACGAGGGTTCTGACACATCGAACCGCTTATCTGATCGAAGAAAAGGGTGTGAATCCGTACAATATTATGGCAATCACCTTTACGAATAAAGCGGCAGGTGAGATGCGTGAGAGGATTGACCAGCTTGTGGGATATGGCTCTGAGAGCATCTGGGTATCAACGTTCCATTCTACCTGTGTGCGCATTTTAAGACGCCATATTGACCGTATCGGGTTTGACACTAATTTTACAATCTATGATTCCGATGATCAGAAGACACTGATGAAGGATATCTGTAAACGTCTGAATGTGGATACTAAGATTTACAAAGAGCGAAGTCTGCTTGCTGCGATTTCCAAAGCAAAAGATGAACTGGTAGATCCACAGGAATTTTCTCTCCGTGCGGCTGCTTCCGGGGATTTTGCGAAACGGAAACAGGCAGAGATCTACAGAGAGTATCAGGATGCACTGCGGCGGAATAATGCACTTGATTTTGACGATCTGATCGTAAAGACGGTTGAATTGTTTCAAACGGATGCCCAGGTGTTAGACTACTATCAGGAACGCTTCCGCTATATTATGGTGGACGAGTATCAGGATACGAATACGGCACAGTTTGAACTGATCAGTATTCTTGCCAGAAAGTATAAGAACCTGTGTGTCGTTGGTGATGATGACCAGTCTATCTATAAGTTCCGCGGTGCGAATATTTATAATATCCTGAACTTTGAAAAACATTTTCCAGAGGCAGTGACGATAAAACTGGAACAGAATTACCGTTCTACGCAGAATATTTTAAATGCTGCAAACGGAGTGATCTCCAACAATATGGGACGAAAAAGAAAGACACTCTGGACAGACAATGAAGAGGGGAAAAAGATCGGTTTCAAGCAGTTTGAGACAGGCTATGAAGAGGCAGAGTATGTCGCAAAGGACATCAATGCCTGTGTGAAGGACGGCAGATATCATTACGGTGACTGCGCTGTTCTCTACCGCACAAACGCACAGTCCCGTCTTTTTGAGGAAAAATTTATCGTATCCAATATTCCATATAAGATTGTCGGCGGCGTGAACTTCTATGCAAGAAAAGAGATCAAAGACCTGCTTGCCTATTTGAAAACAATCGATAATGCAAGAGATGATCTTGCTGTCCGCAGGATCATTAATGTGCCAAAACGTGGAATCGGTGCAACAACCTTAAACCGTGTGGCAGATTATGCGGCTGCGGCAGACATCAGTTTTTATAATGCATTGAAAATGGCAGACGATATTCCGACACTCGGCAAGAGTGCTGCAAAGATCAAGCCATTTGTGAATTTTATTCAGGTGATGCGCAGTAAAGTAGAGATTATCAGCGTTTCTGAACTTTTGCAGGAGATTATAGACGAAACCGGATATGTGAAAGAATTGGAAGCGGAAGATACCGAAGAGGCAAAGGCACGTATTGAGAATATCGATGAGCTGATCAGCAAAGTGGTTGCTTACGAGGAAGGCGAGGAACATCCGACACTCAGTGGTTTTTTAGAGGAAGTGGCACTGGTTGCAGACATCGACAGTCTCGATGAGGGCAGTGATTATGTTGTTTTAATGACATTACATAGTGCAAAAGGTCTGGAGTTCCCGAAAGTTTACCTTGCCGGAATGGAGGATGGATTGTTCCCAAGTTATATGTCCATCACTTCGGACAGTTCTTCTGAGGATCTAGAAGAGGAGCGACGCCTGGCTTATGTGGGGATCACGAGAGCCAAAGAAGAACTTACAATTACCTGTGCAAGACAACGTATGATTCGTGGCGAAACGCAATATAATAAAGTATCGCGGTTTGTTCGGGAGATTCCGTCTGAACTGTTGGACAGTGAACTGAGAAAGCCGGCATCTGCAAGAGAATCTTCTTTTGGAAAAGAGAGCAGTTTCCCATCTTTTTTACAGAACCAGACAACAGCAAGACCGAAAAGAACAACACTGCGCCAGCAGCCTTCCGGACAGAGTATGCAGGCAAAGGCACTTGTCACAAAGGGTGTTGTAAAGTCAGAGCTTGACTATGGTGTCGGGGACACCGTATCGCATATCAAGTTTGGCAGAGGAGTTGTGAAAAACATCATGGATGGCGGAAGAGATTACGAGGTGACCGTGGATTTCGAAGGATATGGTGTGAAAAAAATGTTTGCCTCTTTTGCAAAATTAAAGCGTATCTGATTCTATTTGGGAGCAGGGACGTTTGTGTATCCGAAACTCTAAAAAATATATAAAATTTTTGAAAAATATAAATTTTTTATATTCGAAAAGTAAAGGATATGGTATAATGGGCGTAAGCAATGAGCAGTGCACATAGATTTTTCTGGTGTGTATTGCGTTTAGGTTTTGCATATCCTATAAAAGTATAAATAAAAGAAGGAGCGGAACACTATGAACAAGGTGGAAGATTTCATCAATGCGACAAAGTTAAACGACTTACTCAATAAGAAAGAGGATCTGATCAATATGACAAAGTTGAATGAATTATTAAACAAAAAAGAAGCAGAAGAAAAGAAAACATCAAAGGTTGTATGGATTTTTGCAATCATCGGTATTATTGCAGCAGTTGCAGCAGCAGTATATGGCGTATATCGTTTCTTTACACCAGATTATCTGGAAGATTTTGAAGACGATTTTGAAGATGATTATGATGACGATTTCTTCGAAGATGAAGAGGACGAAGAAGAGCCGGCAAAACCAGCAGAGAAAAAAGAAGAAGAATAAAAATAATCTGGAGGGCTGCGGATGCAGCCCTTTTTTCTTGTGTAACAGATAAAAGAAATAGGAAACTGTGAAGTTAATAAATGTCAATGGAATCATGGACAATTTTATAGTTGATGAAATAAAAATGCGAGGAATTTATGAAAAAAGGACAAATCATAGAAGGCGTAATCGAGCGCGTAGACTTTCCAAACAAGGGAATTATCAGAACAGAGGATGGCAGACAGGTTATTGTAAAAAATACGATACCGGGACAGAAAGTGTCTGCTTCCATCAATAAAATCCGCAAGGGAAAGGCAGAGGGCAGACTTTTAGAGGTATTGGAAAAGTCACCGCTGGAAGGGGACAAAACAGGATGTGTCCATGCCGGGGAATGTGGAGGATGTACTTACCAGACACTTCCATACGACAGGCAGCTTGAGATGAAAGCAGAACAGGTAAAAAAATTAATGGATGATGTGATCGATCAGGAAAACCGGGATTACCAGTTTCTGGGAATCAAGGAAAGTCCAAGGCAGACAGGATACCGCAATAAAATGGAATTTTCCTTTGGGGATGAATTTAAGGATGGACCGTTAGCACTTGGAATGCATAAGCGTGGAAGCTTTTATGATATTGTGACGGTGGAAAACTGCCAGATCGTGGATGAGGATTTCAGAAAGATCCTGTCTGTCACACTTGCTTATTTTCGTGAAAAAAATATCACCTATTACCATAAATTGCGTCACACCGGATATTTGAGACATCTGCTTGTCCGTAAGGCAGTCAAAACAGGGGAAATATTAGTAGATCTGGTGACTACAACGCAGACGGATTTTCCGGGAATTGCCGCAGCACAGATGGATGAAGTTGAAAGTACGTTGAACAATGCACAGGAAAACACATTTGCAGGAACGGAAGAGGAATTATTAGAGGGCTGGAAAGCTGCTCTTCTTGCAGCAGATTACAAAGGTATCATGACAGGTATTCTGCATACGAGAAATGACAATGTGGCAGATACCGTGACGAATGAAGGCACGGATGTTTTATATGGACAGGATTTCTTTTACGAGGAATTGCTAGGGCTTCGCTTTAAGATTACACCATTTTCCTTTTTCCAGACAAATTCTCTGGGTGCAGAGGTGCTATATCAGACTGCCAGAGAGTTTATCGGAGATGCACTTCCAAGCGGAACAGACGCAGATATTGCGGAGCATGGTAAAATTGTATTCGATCTGTATTCCGGAACCGGAACGATCGCACAGATGCTTTCTCCGGTAGCTAAAAAAGTGATCGGTGTGGAGATCATTGAGGAAGCAGTGGAAGCTGCCAAAGAGAATGCACAGTTAAATGGTTTACATAACTGCGAGTTTATCGCAGGGGATGTGCTTAAAGTCATTGACAGCATTGAAGAAAAGCCGGATTATATTGTACTTGATCCACCAAGGGACGGAATCAATCCAAAAGCTTTGGAAAAAATCATCCGTTATAATGTGCCTCAGATGGTTTATATTTCCTGCAAGCCGACCAGTCTGGCAAGAGATCTTGAAGTTTTACAGGCGAGAGGATATGAAGTGAAAAAGATCTGTTGTGTCGATATGTTTCCTTCGACGTTTCATATAGAGACAATAGTTGCACTACATCGGACAGATTTGTAAAACCTCTCGACTTCCGGCATTTTGAGAGGTTTTTCAGGTTCGACCAGAGTGACCGGAAAATGTACAAAAAGGCAAATTCTGATTGGGTAAACGTGTCTGTGGTATTGGACTGCGGCTTCGGAAACACATCAAAGGCAAAGTAATATTTTCATCATTCAACAGAATAAAAGAAACGTGAAAGACCGTTCATTTTCAAGATAAATTGAAAGTGGGGGTCTTTTTTTATACCTCTAAAACGGATTTTTATTAAGACGTTTTGAAGGGCTGATTTGATGTGTTCAAGAAAGGCGATATTATGGAGACGATCCGGAATGTAGATGTAAACAGATTGCATGATTTCAAAAATCATCCATTCAAAGTAGAGATGAATACAGAATTGTGCGAGCTTATGAGAAGTATTGAAAAAGAATTCCATAATGTCATGGGGGAGAATTGATTATATAACAAGTACAGTTAAACAGGAAAATCTATATGCCATATATGCGACACAGCCACTTCGTTCTTTTTGGAAAGATCTTGCGAAATGCAACAGAGAAGAATTTACCAAAAGTGGGACGATAGGAAAATGTATTGAGGCAAGGGAACTGATTATAGCATTACCAGAAGGCTTGTATCATTATGAGCATGATTACCTTATCAAACATTTTGCTACGGATTTCAAGAAAAAGTATGGTGTGGAATGCTATGCAGCTCTGCATCACAACAAGAGAAAAACTAACTTTCATATCCATCTGATATTTGCAGAGAGGACAAAGCTGGAAAAGCCAGTTGTAAAGGTAGCATCAAGAAATATGTTTTATGATGAGAATGGAAAGCATGTGCGTACTAAGAAAGAGATATTGGATGAAAGTGGTAACATCTGTAATGTCTGTAAGATTATCAGAAAAGGCGAGGTCTATGAGAAAAAAGAGTTTTCTGTAAAAGACGACAGATTTAAACACGTTATTTGTCATTTATTGTGCAACGACATGGTTATGATAATGTAAGGGATTTTTACAGTGCTTATTATTTGGCTAAAGGTGAATATGCTGATTATATGAAAGAAGTTGAGGAATGGAAAGTCAATCATGGTAAAAGGAATGAGAATATTCCAACTGAGGAGAATAGGACAGACAGATGTCGGATTGGTGAGGAACGGGATTTTATGAGAGATAAAGACAAAGAATATTTAATCAAAAAAAGATGATGTAATAGAGTGCTCTGGAGTGCTTGAGAAACTCAAGTTGAGATTGAAAAAATATCAGTATGCATGATATAATATTATATTATGAGAAGTTAAGTGAATATTGTGGTGGATAGGAGAATATTACATTGACAGTAAGTTATGATAAGCTTTGGAAGCTGTTAATAGATAAAAAAATCAGCAAAACGCAATTGGTACATAAGAGCGGTATAAGTACCAATGCTATGGCTAAAATGGGAAAAAATCAATTTGTCAGATTGGAAGTGTTAATTAGGATATGTAGTATTCTCCATTGCCAGATAGATGATATTATTGATTATTCTATGGATGATGCAGAAACAGAACGAGGAGGTGGCAAACTCTTATGAAATCTAATTTTGACTTTTTACAAACAGAGTTTCCTGTTTTATCAACGTTTGGTTGTCAGGCTGAAAGGTATTGCTTTTCTGATCCTAATTCATGTCTTATGAAATTGGGAATGATAGGGGAGAGCATTGTTAATTTAATGTTTACTTACGACAGAATCCAATTACCATATGATAATACAGCAGTTACAAGAATAGATACTCTTCAAAGAGAGGGTTTGCTAACAAAAGATTTAACGGATATTTTACATGCACTTAGAAAAGCCAGAAATAAAGCTGTGCATGAGAATTATGATTCTGAATCAGAATGTAAAATTCTGCTTGAAATGGCTTATAGTCTTTGCGAATGGTTTATGCAGACTTATGGCGATTGGAATTATCAGCATCATGATTTTATTATGCCTGAATTAGAAAATAAGAGAGTTTCGGTTACACAGGAAGAGAAAGCTGCAGAAGAGAGACAGGCAGAAGAACTTACAAAACAGGCAGAACAAAAAGCAAGCACAGCAGGAGCTATTTCTAAATCAGAGCGTCAGAAGCAGGCTGGTAAAATGGCAAGTCAGAGACCTAAATCAGAAGCTGAAACAAGATATATTATTGATGAACAATTGCGTCAAGTAGGCTGGGAGGCAGATACAGAAAATCTTCGTTATTCTAAAGGAACTCGTCCGGCAAAAGGACATAATATGGCTATTGCTGAATGGCCGACAAATTCTTCAGTAGGACAGAGCGGACGTGTAGACTATGCATTATTTGTTGACACTAAGTTGATAGGTGTCATCGAGGCAAAAGCAATACATAAGGATATTCCATCTGTTATTGATTATCAGGGAAAAGAATATCCGCGTAATATTCGTAAGGAAGATTCAGAGTATCAGATTGGAGAATGGGGTGAATATAAAGTACCATTTACTTTTGTTACCAACGGAAGACCATATCTAAAGCAGCTTGAAACAAAGTCAGGAATATGGTTTTTAGATTTGAGAAGCCCTGCAAATAATCCGACAGCTCTTCATGGTTGGATTAGTCCTATGGGAATGGTAGAATTGCTGGAGAAAAATTCTCAAGAGGGTAATTCAGCATTGAAGGCATTACCATATGATTTTCTTACAGACCCTAATGGGCTAAATCTGCGTGAATATCAGTTAAATGCGATAAAAGCGGCAGAACAGTCAGTTATTGAAGGAAAAAAGAATATCCTTTTAGCTATGGCGACAGGAACAGGAAAGACTCGTACAGTATTAGGTATGATTTATCGCTTTTTAAAAACGAACCGATTCAAGCGCATATTGTTTCTTGTTGATCGGACTTCCCTTGGAGAACAGGCATCAGATGTATTCAAGGAAGTTAAATTGGAAGACTTAATGACACTTGATGAGATATATAATATCAAGGGACTTGAAGATAAAAATATTGATAAAGAAACCAGAATACAGGTAGCCACTGTTCAGAGTATGGTTAAGCGTATTTTATATAATGACGGAGAAACTATGCCGGCTGTTACAGATTATGATCTGGTTATCATTGATGAAGCACACCGTGGATATATTCTTGATAAGGAAATGGGTGACACCGAAATTTTGTATCGTGACCAGAGAGATTATCAAAGTAAATATCGAAGTGTAATTGAATATTTTGATGCGGTGAAGATTGCACTTACGGCAACACCGGCACTTCAGACGACAGAAATTTTTGGACAACCAGTGTTTAAATATACATATAGAGAAGCTGTTATAGAAGGATATTTAGTAGATCATGATGCTCCTCATCATTTGGAAACAAAACTCAGTACAGGTGGAATTCACTACAAATCGGGTGATACAGTTATGATTTATGATCCTGTGACAGGTGAAATTACAAATAGTGAGTTGTTGGATGATGAATTAGATTTTGATATTGAACAGTTTAATCGACAGGTTATTACAGAGAATTTTAATAAGACAGTTTTAAGTGAAATTGCTCGTGATATTGATCCTGAGAATCCAGAAGAACAGGGAAAAACTCTAATATATGCAGTTGATGACCAACATGCAGATATGATTGTATCAATTTTGAGAGATATTTATTCGGAATATGGAGTCTCTAATGAGGCTATTATGAAGATAACAGGTAGCGTCGGAGGCGGAAATCCTAAGAAAGTGCAGGAGGCTATCAAACGCTTTAAGAACGAGAATTATCCAAGTATTGCAGTAACAGTAGACTTGTTGACTACAGGAATTGATGTACCTGAAATTACAAATTTAGTGTTTATGCGTAGGGTGAAATCACGTATTTTATTTGAACAGATGTTGGGACGTGCTACCAGATTATGTCAGAAAATTCATAAGACACATTTTGAAATATATGATCCTGTGGGGGTATATGATTCTTTGAATGATGTGAATACTATGAAACCGGTAGTGGTTAATCCTGCAACAAGCTTTACTCAATTATTGGATGGGCTGTCTGAAATTGATGATGATAAACAGGTAGAACAGCAGATTAATCAGATAATTGCTAAATTACAGAGAAAGAAACGAAATATGTCGCCTAAAGCGATGGATTATTTTATTAGTATGACTGATGGAAAAGACCCATCACAGTTTATTATGGAAATTAAAAAGTCAGATGTTCAGGAAGCTAAGAATAGTCTGCTTAAATACCGTGATGTATTCAAAATGCTGCAAGAGACGAAAGCAAATGGTTCTCGTTCTGTTGTGGTTTCTGATGCAGAGGATATATTGACAGAACATTCACGTGGATATGGAAATGCAGAAAAACCGGAAGATTATCTGAATGCATTTTCACGTTATATTCAGAATAATCGTAATGAAATTGCAGCATTGAATATTATCTGTACCAGACCAAAGGATTTGACAAGAAAAGATTTGAAGGATTTAAGGTTAACACTCGATAGAGAAGGATTTACTACACAGCAGTTGAATACTGCACTTTATGAATTAACTAATGAAGAGATAATGGCAGATATTATAAGTTTGATTCGACGCTATGCAATTGGCTCAACGCTTATTAGTCATGAAGCACGTATTCAC
>ENA-OPVK01000293-OPVK01000293.1-human-gut-metagenome-genome-assembly--contig:-NODE-293-length-39152-cov-9.437732_pt1 | contig 39152 bp, 28 predicted proteins | sample MGYA00241495_ERZ501982 | MGnify/ENA primary metagenome ERZ501982 (study PRJEB25962, sample SAMEA2042002) | human gut metagenome | biome: human gut; feature: human-associated habitat; material: faeces...
AGGTAGTCGCCGTCTTGAGGCCCCGGATTCCGCAAGGAGGTCCGGGGCTTTTTTTTGTGTATTCTCTTTCTTTTTGTTATTCAGTGAATGTTCGTATAGGTATATTTCTTATTTTTGCCAGACAAAATTCAGTTTGATATGGATACTATTTTACCCTTTGCACTCTTGTGCTTTACTTCATTTTTTACGTTGACGAATCCGTTGGGTACAATGCCCGTATTCCTGACCATGACAAATGGCCTGAGTGATGACGACCGGAAGAACATTGTCAAACGTGCTACAGTCATTTCATTCATCATTTTGATGGCATTCACTTTTTGTGGTCAGTTCCTTTTCAAATTCTTTGGAATTTCTACCAATGGTTTCCGCATTGCTGCCGGTATCATTATTCTGAAGATTGGTTATGACATGCTGCAGGCACGGTATACCAATACCAAACTGAAGGATGAGGAAATAAAAACTTATGCCAATGATATTTCCATTACTCCGCTTTCCATTCCGATGTTGTGCGGTCCTGGAGCCATTGCCAATGGTATTATTTTGATGGACGATGCGGATAACTGGACGTTGAAATTGACCATGGTGATTGTTATAGCTGTGGTCTATCTGCTAACTTACATTATCTTGCGTTTATCTACCCGCTTGGTGAAGATTATCGGTGAAACGGGAAATAATGTGATGATGCGTCTGATGGGATTGATTCTGATGGTGATTGCCGTGGAATGTTTTGTCGGCGGAGTTAAGCCTATCTTGACAGACATCATTGAGAATGCACAGATACATTTGTTATAAACGATTCGTGTATAATTATGTATAGCCTTTCCGGTTTGTTGGTTTTGCGACGGCTGGAAAGGTTTTTTGTTGTAATAATACTTGAATTTATAATAAAATATTATAATCAAATTGAATAAAAATTGATTTATGCTTGTTTTTGTCAATAAAATTTCATTTCTTTGGGCATAAGGGTATTTTCTTTTCACCCTTCTCGGAATCAATCCTATTATTAACCTTAACTGATAGTGGTTATGAAAATTCTGTTTGTTGGTTTGGGAAGAGCGGGAAAGCTATTCTCTACCGAACATCTGTTCAGGGAGAAATTGCATGAATCATCCTTGGATGATGTAGAAGTTGCAACAGCGGATATGGCTGATTTGGGTTCGCCGGGCGGACGTCGTCTGGAAAATAATTTGAAGGAGATTGTCTCACGTGGGGTGGACATCATTGTGGTGATGGAAAAATGGCAGAAAGAGTTATTGACACGTTTCATCGAGTATGCTTCCTGGAATAAGATTCATTTGTTCGGTGATATCTGTAAGCGTAACAAGGCTGAACAGGTGCCTTCGTGCGATGTTGATATCGCTTATCGAAGTGACCACGAGAAGATGAATGACGGCTGTGGAAATCTGATTGAACAGCTCCGCACTTTCATCAGGGAACGTCAGTTGCCAGCTAAGTTGTCTTCGGTTTAAACGGAACAGATGTACGGTATGTATCTTATGATGGCATCTCCTAGGATGGCATGTCGTCCTGTGTTGGCTTGTGAAGAGGAAATTTATACTGATTCGATGAGGACAGATTTATTCACTATCGGTGATGAACCTGTTCTCATTGGTTTTTATTGTGTCACTGGTACCTGTTATTGGGGTAAGGGGATTTCAGTGGGAATCCGATGGGGACAGGTATCATGGACCTGATGGGCAGACGTAAGAAATATTCAGGAAAAATCTCATCTTTCACAATCTTTTTATGACTTGATTTGTTGTATATATAAAGGGAATGAATTACAGCTTATTGTAAATGAAAAAATGAGAATGAGATTAAAATAGAACTGTCACGATGTTATTTTTAGGAAGATGGGAGGATATTTGAATGTTTGTAGCAGGCGTACTATGCTAAGCTTGCTGTTTGACGGGGCTTCGTTGTTATCTGTAGCCGCACAGAACCTGGCCGTCAAGACAAACGCTTTGTGGTGGATGACTGGAACCCCGAATATCGGGATAGAGATACCGGTCATAGAAAACCAGACCTTCCAACTCTTTTATGGAATTAATCCCTGGAAATCGGATGTGAAGAGTACAACTCATTGGTGTCTGCAACCGGAATTCCGATATTGGTTGCGCCAACGGTGGAAAGGTTGGTTTGTAGGTATACATGCCATGGGGGGTGAGTTTAATGTGGAAAACAAGAGACTACCTTTGGGTATCTGGAAAGGCTTAAGGGATAATCGTTATAGCGGCTGGTATGTGGGAGGTGGAATTTCAGCAGGTTACCAATGGAAATTATCACGGCATTGGAATCTGGAAGCGGCTATAGGATTTGGATACAATTACGTGGAATATGACCAGTACAAATGCTTGAAATGCGGAGAACTGGAACGTTCTTCTTCCTTAAACTATGTAGGTCCAACAAAACTGGCTTTGAATATACAATATCTGTTTTAAGGTATACTAAACTATTTTCAGAAGTGCTGTCAACTGATGGACAGCGATGCTATTACCGATATGTGGAAACAGATTCGGTCAATGAATCAGAACTATAGACTTAAACTAAATAATCCAATACAATTTTTTAATTAACAATGAAGACAAATAAATGGTGTTCCATCTTACTGATGGGATTGATGCTTGGTGCATGTTCTAAAGACGTAATTGAACCGGATAATGGAGAACATACGGATTGGGAAACGAATAAGGTTGGGTATATAAATCTTTCTGTCAATTTACCTTCGCAGGTAGCCAGCCGTTCGGAAGCTTTTGATGACGGTGATGTCAGCGAATGGGCTGTGAAAGATGCTACATTGCTCTTGTTTGCGGCCGGTAACAGTAACGAGACAGAAGCCGATGCTACGTTTATAGGTGCTTATGAATTGGCTTTAAACATGAATGTACAGACACCGGCAGCAGATGCGTTGTCTTCTACGGCGCAGATTATCCAGAAGATTAATAAACTGGATACTGAGAACAATGATGTTTATGCATTGGTGGTTCTGAATAGAAACGGTCAGTTTACATTGAACGGTAACGATGTGATGTTTGGACAAGAGGCTTTCAGTGGAACTTTTAAGGATTTTTCGCTGAAACTGGTCGATAATCAGGTGACCGCTAATGGATTTCTGATGACGAACGCTCCTTTGTTTGCCACGAACGGTTCTGTACCGAGCGGAACTGTACAGACTTTGACAAAGATTGATGCTTCTTCCATTTATCCGACGAAGGAAGATGCAGCCATCCATTCATCGGCACAGGTATTTGTGGAAAAGGCTGTTGCCAAGGTTACGATGAACGGTCAGGTATCAGGAACCCTGTCGGATACGAATCATCCGCTTCCGTATACACTTAGCGGATGGATGCTCGACAATACGAATAAGCGTGCATATTTAGTACGTCAGGTAGATAATACTTGGTGGGGATATACAAACTGTTCCGATTACCGTTTCTTAGGTGCACAACCGGTAAACACTGGCTTATACCGTACTTATTGGGCAACTGACCCGAATTATTCTACGTATGTAGCCGGCTCATCGGATACGGGGTTAAGTACTGTAGAAGGTACTACACCTGCTTTATCCAATGGTATGAGTACTTCGAATTACTGTTTGGAAAATACATTCAATACCGCTAACCAGACCCTTCAGTCTACTACCCGTGCGGTCGTAAAGGCTGTATTTAATGGAGGACAGGATTTTTACCTGTTGAATGATGATAAGACGGTGTTGTATGAACAAGGATTAAGTGCTACACATTCGTTGGAGAATCTTGTAGCCCGTGCTTTGGTTTCGGAGCCTACCTTGAACGCCAAAATCAAACAGAGCCTGAATGTCGGTAAGACCTTCGGTGAAGGAGATGTTGCCAGTCTGACCCTGTCTGCTCCAGATATGAATGGGGTGAGCCAAGTGACAGGTATTACGTTGTCTTCATCGGATAGCGGTAAATACAATACAGCATTGACATTTACTTCCGGTGATTTGGAAAAACTGAATACGCAATTGGGTACGCTCTACAAATATACGAATGGAGCCGCTTATTATGCCATCAAAATCAGACATTTCACTGATACTCAGACACCGAATCCCTCGACTGGATATACCGAAAATGAACATCTGGGCCGCTACGGTATCTTGCGGAACAACTGGTATCAGTTGACCGTCAATTCGGTGAAACTTATCGGTGCTCCTGTTGTACCGTTGGTATCTGGTAATACAAACTGGGATGATACTGACGAACAGTACATTTCTGTTGGTATCAAAGTCATGTCTTGGGCTGTACGTACACAGTCGATTGATTTGCAATAAAAATAAATAAGTTGGCATTCCACGGGTGAGAGGAATCTCCGGTACGCATCTGTAGCGGAAATTCCTCTTCGCCTTTGTATACCAAAGGGTCGGGAACGATTACTCGATATCACTACTAAAGGAACAATATATGATGAAACTAACTTTTAAAGCTATAATACAGCTATGTGGAATGCTGCTGACCGGTATTTGGATGACTTCGTGTTCCTTGATGGATACGGATTGGGAGGATTGTCCCAGTGGATTGTATCTTTCATTCAAGTATGACTACAATTTGGAACAGACTGATTTCTTCCATGCGCAGGTAGGATCTGTCACCGTCTACGTCTTCGATGAAAACAACCGGTTGGTGCTTCAGCAAGAAGAATCGAATACACCGGGGCATGAACCGCTCAAGTTACCGCAATATGCGATGCATCTTGAACTGAAACCGGGGGCGTATAAGTTGGTCGTTTTGGCAGGTCAGCGTTCTTACGATGAAATGTTGTCTGGCCAGCAGGCGAAATTTATCCGGAGTGAAATGAACATCGGTGATCCTATGCAGAATCTGGAAGTCCAACTGAATAGTCAGGCTACTTCCGAAGGTCTTCAGGTTCCTAACGCAGGTTTGCCGCTGGATACCTTGTGGCATGGCATTGAGTTGAATGATATACAGGTATACAGTACACATGCCACTTACGATACGATTTCGTTGATACGCAATACGAAACATTTGAATGTGACATTGCGCCAGTTGGACGAGACCGTACCTATAGATATTGCTGATTATGACATGAAGATTCAAGATAGGAATACCCATTTACTATGGGACAATACGTGGAATGAGCAGGAAACCGTTGCCTATGTGCCTTACCAGACTTGGAATTCGGACGATAGGCCGTCCGTGGATACCCGTTCTTCCGAAGCGGCAGGTGAAGGATTGATGGCACATGCTGATTTTATGACCTCCCGTATTTGTTATCATCAGCATGGAGGGGATGATGCTGTTTTCTCGGTCAGGGACAAGGCTACCGGTAAGGAGCAGGTTCAGATTAATTTACCTGATATGCTGACTCGTTTGAGTACCCATGTCTTGTCATCTAGGTATTCTCCGCAGGAATTTTTGGACCGCTGCTCTGATTATCACCTGACTTTTTTTCTGAACGGTTCCACTTGGGAATATGTTGAAGTTACGGTCGGTGCTTTAAGCTGGAGTGTTCGAATTCAGCAGATTGATTTGTAATGAAGATTGGGATAAGCCTCATGGAGTGGACATTCCCAGTTACCCGCAACAACTTTAAATTGACATCTTTTGAAGGTAGGAATGCATTTCGGATGCCGGGAAACAAAATTCGGATGGTTCCTTCATTTTAAGAACTTCTTCTTTATCTTTGTAGTCATCAAAAACTCCATCAATATGGCAAAAGAAAAGACGATATATATCTGCACCAATTGCGGACAGGAATCCCCGAAATGGTCAGGGAAATGTCCTTCGTGCGGACAATGGAATACCTTCGTAGAAGAAGTGGTACGCAAAGAAGCTCCGATGGCCAAGCATGTGGCACACGGCATCGAGTCTGTCCGTTCGAAACCGCAATACCTGAAAGAAATCGTTTCGTCGGACGAGCAGCGGATGAATATGCAGGACGATGAACTGAACCGCGTTTTGGGAGGCGGACTTGTACAAGGTTCTTTGACACTGATAGGAGGTGAACCGGGAATCGGAAAATCGACCCTTATTTTACAGACGGTTCTCCGGTTGACCGATAAGAAAGTTTTGTATATCTCGGGGGAGGAAAGTGCCCGGCAGCTGAAGCTACGTGCCGACCGTATCCCCCATCCGGAAGAAAGTAACGTGCTGATTGCGTGCGAGACTTCGCTCGAACAGATTTTCACGAATATCAAGAATACGGTTCCGGACCTGGTCATCATCGACTCCATCCAGACCATCTCTACCGAGAACATCGATTCGTCTCCGGGCAGCATCGTGCAGGTGCGCGAATGTTCGGCAGCTATCCTGAAATTTGCCAAAGAAACGGGTACCCCCGTCATTCTTATCGGACACATCAATAAGGAAGGAAGCATTGCCGGGCCGAAAGTGCTGGAACACATCGTCGATACCGTCCTTCAGTTTGAAGGCGACCAGCATTACATGTACCGTATTCTGCGTAGCATCAAGAACCGTTTCGGAAGCACGGCCGAACTGGGAATTTACGAAATGCGGCAAGACGGACTCCGCCAGGTAAGTAACCCTTCCGAGCTGTTGCTCACCCAAGACCATGAAGGTATGAGCGGTATTGCCATTGCCGGAGCCGTAGAAGGTATCCGTCCGTTCCTGATAGAAGTACAGGCACTGGTCAGCACAGCTGCCTATGGTATGCCGCAACGCTCGGCCACCGGTTTCGACCTGCGACGCATGAACATGCTGCTGGCCGTCCTTGAGAAGCGCGTCGGATTCAAGCTGGCTCAGAAAGATGTTTTCCTGAACATTGCCGGAGGACTGAAGGTGAACGACCCGGCCATCGACCTGGCTGTCATCAGTGCCATCTTGTCCAGCAACATGGATACGGAAATAGAAACCGGTGTCTGCATGGCGGGAGAAGTGGGTCTGAGTGGCGAGATACGTCCCGTCAACCGCATCGAACAACGCATCAGCGAGGCCGAGAAACTGGGATTTACCCGGATGCTGATTCCCAAGCACAATCTGCAGGGGCTCGACCGGAAGAAAATCCGGATTGAACTGGTTCCGGTCCGGAAAGTAGAAGAAGCCTTCCGCCAGTTGTTCGGCTGAAAGAAATTCACTAACTTTGTCCCCCGAAATTCCATAATTTATGATTCACGAATACCAACTCCGGATTCTGCCCGAACAGGCAGCCAGCGAACAGGCGCTCAAGCGCTACATCAGTCAAGAAAAAGGACTCGACATCCGTACTATCTATGCCATCCGTGTATTGAAACGGAGCATCGATGCCCGTCAACGGACCATTTTTGTCAATGTCAAGCTTCAAGTCTTCGTCAACGAACTTCCGACAGAAGACAGATATGTCAAGACCGACTATCCGAATGTAGAAGGAAAGCCGGCCGTGATTGTCGTTGGAGCAGGTCCAGGAGGATTGTTCGCCGCCCTACGACTCATTGAGTTGGGATTACGCCCCATTGTCATCGAACGGGGAAAGAACGTGCGTGAGCGAAAGGAAGACTTGGCCCGCATCAGCCGCGAACACAAAGTAGATTCGGAATCGAATTATAGTTTCGGCGAAGGAGGTGCAGGAGCTTATTCCGACGGAAAACTTTATACCCGTAGCAAGAAACGGGGTAACGTAGACAAGATTCTGAATGTATTTTGTCAGCACGGGGCCAGTACCTCAATCCTGATAGACGCACACCCGCATATCGGTACTGACAAACTTCCTAAAGTCATCGAGAACATGCGGAATACCATTCTGCAATGTGGAGGCGAGGTGCGTTTCAAGACCCGCATGGACGCGTTGATTATCGAGAAGAACAAGGTAATCGGTATCGAGACCAATACCGGCGAGACATTCCATGGACCGGTTATCCTGGCTACTGGACATTCAGCCCGCGATGTATACCGCTGGTTGTTTGCCAACGGAGTGCAACTGGAATCCAAAGGACTGGCCGTAGGTGTCCGTCTGGAACATTCGTCTCACCTGATTGACCAGATTCAATACCACAATAAGAACGGCCGGGGTAAATACCTGCCTGCCGCCGAGTATAGCTTCGTACAGCAGGTAGAAGGTCGTGGCGTATATAGCTTCTGTATGTGTCCCGGCGGATTCGTTGTTCCGGCAGCCAGCGGCCCGCATCAGTTGGTTGTAAACGGCATGAGTCCCAGCAACCGGGGTACCAAATGGAGTAATTCGGGCATGGTTGTCGAAATCCGCCCGGAAGATTTATTGAATCCCGACCTGCAATTACAGGCGTGCGAAGTATTTCCCGATTCGGCCGAAGCGGCTACCGAGGAACTGATTCGCCGTACCGCCTGCACCGGTGAAAACGAAATCCATACCTTGGCCATGATGCAATTCCAGGAACGGCTGGAACAAATCTGTTGGCAACAGGGAAACATGCGGCAGACGGCTCCGGCCCAACGGATGGTGGATTTCACCCGCAAGAAACTGAGTTACGACCTTCCCGACTCGTCTTATAGCCCGGGACTGGTTTCATCGCCCTTGCATTTCTGGTTACCGAAGTTCATCAGCGAACGTCTCAGTAAAGGTTTTCAACTCTTCGGGAAAAGTTCACACGGTTTCCTGACCAACGATGCCGTTATGATTGCCACGGAAACCCGTACCTCTTCACCGGTACGCATTGTGCGTGACAACGAAACCTTGCAACATGTTACGGTAGAGGGCCTGTTCCCTTGCGGTGAAGGAGCCGGTTATGCCGGAGGAATTGTTTCGGCCGGTATCGACGGAGAACGTTGTGCCGATGCGGTTGCCGGCTATTTGAACAAAAACTAGCCGAAATTTGTTATATACTTCTTAAACCATTGATGTATATGATGTCCGAGATAGCGATTCTAGAAAACAATACCCTGACCGCTTTGGGGTTGCGTCTGATTCTGGAAGAACTGCTTCCAGCAACCGTGATACGCGTATTTTCATCTTTCGAAGCCTTGATAGATGATACACCGGACATGTATGCCCATTATTTCGTTTCGACACAAATCTATTTCGAACATAGCAATTTCTTCCTGCAACGTCGTCCGAAAACCATTGTACTGGCCGCCGGTGAACAACCTTCCTTGAGCGGCGTTCCGACGCTGAATTTCTGCCTGCCGCAAGAAAAACTGGTGAAGTCCATCATGCAGCTACGGAACTACGGACACGAGATGACCCATCATCCGGTGACGACTTCCCCCATGCCCCAGCAGGAGCATGATTTGTCTCCCCGTGAGATAGAAGTCCTGATTCTCATTACCAAAGGATTCATCAACAAGGAAATAGCGGACAAGCTCAATATCAGCCTGACTACCGTTATTTCTCACCGTAAAAACATTACGGAAAAACTAGGTATCAAATCGGTATCGGGGCTTGCCATCTACGCCGTCATGCACGGCTATGTAGAGGCCGACCGGATTTAGGAGTGCTGTAGGTTTCCCCTTGTGTGAAGGCTATGCTTCGACACCCCGGAGAAGACCGGTTTTCCCAACCGCGGGACGCTTTCCCGCCATTTCCTTGCAGATGTCAATAAAAATGCCGAATATTGCAAACCCGTTTAGATACTGATGCTGAATCGGGATATTGTAATTATCACCTGTTCAAAGACAAAAATAGGATGCTTGCAACTATCACCCCTTTTTCCCGACCGCTTTACCTGATGGCGAAACCGGTGGGAGCCCTTTGCAACCTGGCTTGCAAATATTGTTATTATCTGGAGAAGAGTAATCTGTATCAGGAGAACCCGAAACACATCATGAGCGATGCTCTGCTCGAGAAATTCATCAAAGAATACATCGAATCACAAACCATGCCGCAGGTACTCTTTACGTGGCACGGAGGTGAAACGCTGATGCGTCCCTTGTCCTTCTATCAACGGGTAATGGAATTGCAACGTAAGTATGCCCATGGGCGCACCATCGATAACTGCATCCAGACTAACGGTACTTTATTGACCGATGATTGGTGCCGATTCTTTCATGACAACCATTGGCTGGTCGGCATTTCCATCGACGGCCCTCAGGAGTTTCACGATGAATACCGAAAGAACAAACAGGGCAAACCTTCGTTTGTCAAAGTGATGCAAGGTATCAATCTGTTGAAAAAACATCGGGTAGAGTGGAATGCCATGGCGGTAGTCAATGATTTCAATGCCGATTATCCGTTGGATTTTTATCATTTCTTCAAGCAACTGGATTGTAGATACATCCAGTTCACTCCGATTGTAGAGCGTTTGCATCAGCATTCCGACGGGCGGCACCTGGCTTCTGTCGACGAGCGGAACAGTTCCGAGCCCTTGGCCGACTTTTCCGTCACTCCTCAGCAATGGGGGAATTTCTTGTGCACCATCTTCGATGAGTGGGTAAGAAACGATGTCGGAGAATTCTATATCCAGTTGTTCGACGCTACATTGGCCAACTGGGTAGGCGAACAACCGGGTATCTGTACCCTTGCCAAGACCTGTGGGCATGCGGGGGTAATCGAATTCAACGGCGATGTTTATTCTTGCGACCATTTTGTCTTTCCACAATACAAGTTGGGCAATATCTACTCCAACACCCTGATAGAAATGATGTATAGCGACCGGCAATTGCAATTCGGTCAGGATAAACAAGACAAATTGCCCCGTCAATGCAAGGAATGTACCTATCGTTTTGCCTGCAACGGCGAATGTCCCAAGAATCGTTTCTGTACGACACCCGATGGAGAGCCTGGCCTCAATTATCTGTGTCAGGGTTACTACCAGTTCTTTGACCATGTGGCTCCTTACATGGATTTCATGAAACGGGAATTCCTGGCCCAGCGACCGCCTGCCAATGTCATGGAAGCCATTCGTAAAGGAACTATCTGATAATCAATCTTTATAAGTCACCAAAGTACGGTATGTAATCATCGTTTCTTCTCGAAAGGTGGAAAGGGTTATTGCATACCGTTTTTTTAATTCCACAAGAATCCTCATAAATTAGGATTGTACGTTTTTCTGCTTTGCCTTTTCTTTGCACCCGAATTACTTAAACACATTCTTGAAAGAAAAAATGATGAAAAGACGTACAGTATTGACTCCGCTGGTAGCCGTTGCCGCAACCGTCGCAGCTGCTTCTCCGGCTGATACAGAACATGTGATTCCGAAAGATACAACCAAAGTCATTGACATCGAAGAGGTAGTGGTCATCGCTACTCCGAAAGAGAACAACCGTTTGCGCCAACAGGCCGTATCGGCTACCTCTTTTTCGCAGAACGACCTGAGAAAGAACTCGGTCACTTCGGTCAAATCGCTTTCCGGACTGGTACCCAACCTGTTCATTCCGGATTATGGTTCCAAACTGACTACTTCCATGTATGTGCGGGGTATCGGTTCGCGCATCAATACCCCGGCAGTCGGGCTGTACGTCGATAACATTCCGTTTATCGATAAGTCTGCCTTCGATTTCAACTACTCGGACATCGAACGGATAGACGTGATGCGTGGGCCTCAAGGGACACTCTACGGACGTAATACCATGGGAGGTCTCATCCGTATCTTTACCAAATCCCCCTTCAGCTACCAAGGTACGGACTTGCGTCTGGGAGCGGCTACCTACAATAACTACAAGGCTTCCGTCACGCATTATCACCGCATCTCTTCCCAGTTTGCCTTTTCTGCCGGAGCTTTCTACGAGCACAAGGGCGGATTCTTCAAGAACCAGTTCAATGGCAAAAGAATCGATGTGGACGATGAATTCGGCGGACGTATCCGGGCTATCTACCTGCCTACCGAAAACAGTAAACTGGACTTTACGCTCAATTATGAATACACCAACCAGGGCGGATACCCGTATACTTATGTAGGCCGTACCGATGGAAAGACGGAAGACCGTGCCGATTACCTGAACAAAATCGATTATAACAACGAATGCGGTTACAAGCGTAACCTGCTGAATGCCGGTTTGAACTTCGAGCACCAGGCAGACAATTTCATCCTGAGCAGCGTCACCGGATTCCAGTACCTGTATGACCAGATGGATTTGGACCAGGATTTCACTTCGCAGGACCTTTACACCATGATGCAGAAGCAGAATGCCAAAACCATCAGCGAGGAGCTGGTTCTGAAGTCGAAACCGGGCAAGCGTTGGCAATGGACAACGGGAGTAAGCGGATTCTATCAGGCGCTCCACACCAAAGGGCCGGTTACTTTCCGTAAAGACGGTATTGCCTGGTTGAATTCTACCATCAATACTTACGGTAACCAATACATGCCCACCATCTCTCAGGGAGCCATGAACATGACCATGACCTTCAGTGACGAGATTCAGGGAGACGAACTCTACATAGGCGGCGATTTCGATACTCCGATTCTGAACGGAGCCATCTTCCACCAGTCTACGTTCAATGACCTGTTCGGTCTGGAAGGGTTATCGTTCACCGCCGGTCTGCGTCTGGATTACGAGAAATTGAAGCTGAAATACAATACCGGATATGATTTTGTCCATACCTACGGATTGAGCGGTGTCTTGACTCCGATGAACATCACCGTCGATATGGTTCCGAAAGCCGATTACCAGGCCAGCAAGGAATATACCGGCGAAATCAGCCATGACTACCTGCAATTGCTTCCGAAGTTCTCCCTGCAATATAACTTCGATACCCAGAACAACATCTATGCTACCGTATCCAAAGGATACCGCTCGGGAGGATATAACATCCAGATGTTCTCGGATGTCCTGCAAAAGGATATGCAGACCAGCATCATGAAGGATGTGGCCAACGCGACTATCCCAGTTGTCAACAATGTTCCGATGATTCCGCAGGATACCAAAGACAAGATTGTAGGAATCCTCCAACAGATGTCGACCGAAACCGCTACCGATGTAAAGGCCACTACGCTTTACAAGCCGGAATATTCTTGGAACTACGAAATCGGTTCTCACCTGACCTTGTTCGATAACCGCTTGCAACTGGATGTGGCGGCCTTCTACATGGACACCCACAACCAGCAGATTTCACGTTTCGTAAACAGTGGATTGGGACGTATCACCGTCAATGCCGGAAAAAGCCGGAGCCTCGGTGCCGAAGCTGCTTTCCGTACCCAGATAACCGATGCGTTCAGCCTGAACGGAAACTATGGTTATACGTATGCCACCTTTACGGATTATGTCTTGAGCGATGCGGAGAACTACAACGGGAATTATGTACCGTTTGTCCCGAAACATACCTTCACGGTAGGCGGACAATACATTTTTGCCTTGAAATCAGGAGCCTTCCTCGATAACATCACGGTAAATGCCAACTACAAGGCGGCCGGACGAATCTATTGGACGGAAAAGAATGATGCCAGCCAGGCTCTATACGGTACGCTGAACGGCCGCATCGACTTCAACAAGGGAAACGGTCAGGTAGCGCTCTGGATAAACAATGCATTGGATAAGAAGTATGAAGCCTTCTACTTCCAGACCATGAACCGCGGCTTCGCACAATACGGCCGTCCGCTTCAAATCGGTATCGACCTCCGTTGCCGGTTCTGATAGTTGCATTCTCGCATTCATTTTATACGGACTCCATTTCTGCCATCCTTGACGGGTGACGGAAATGGAGTTTTTTGATGGCCTTTGGAACGATACAAGGTGGCTATGCAAAAACGAACGGACGTTTCATTCAAAACGAACGGATAAACGGACAAAAACAAACGGATGTTTTACTTCAAACGAACGGACGAATTAATCCGGATATACGTACGTTTGATTCGATAGAAACGCACGTTTCCTCCATTCACCCCGCATCATCTTATCACAAAGGAATAAGGGAGTGAAATCCTTGCGGACTCCACTCCCTCATCCTAAATTTATAACTACGATTTATCTTGATTTCATTCTAACGACAATCCTCCATCGGTCGGCCAATACGGATTCTGATACAGGCCACTGGCCAACTGCAGCTCTTCTACACCGATAGGAGACAGGTAGAAGGCTTTCCGCCACGTATAACCGTCATACAATTGATTGTTCGTCTTGTAAATGGCGTAGGGCAACAGATACTTGCCTTGGCTCTTCTGAGAAACATTGGAGGTGATGGTACCGTCGGCCACAATCTCTTCACCGCTCTCCGTATAGTTCTTGTAAGCTTCATCCCACAAGTTGATACCCTTAGGAACAAAAGGTTTGGTGAACACTCTGTCCCAGGATCTCCAGCGAATCAGGTCGTCCCAACGCATACCTTCGCCGAGGAATTCACACCGGCGTTCCCGTCGGATGTTATACAACGTAGCATCGACCATGTTGCTGCCAGACCAGACACCCAAGTCATCCAATGCTGCTTCTTTACTCATGTCTGTAGCATGGATGGTCTTGTTGAAATCCGCATCCACTCCGGCACGTGTACGTAAAGCTCTCCAATAGCCTTGGGCTTTGTTGTCCAATGACCTGTTCTTTTCATAACATGCCTCCATATAGTTCAGATAGGCTTCGGCTGCACGGAATATCGGACAAGCATTGGTCCCGAGCAATTCATCGCTCGATTTCTGCGCATAATCATACGTATAATGCTTCCGTTGGCGATAACCGGTAATGTCACGGTTCTGCTGCTCCGCATTCGTCACCAAAGGTTTCCCGAACAGAACGACATTACCTGTTTGGGCAACTTCCGCCTGAGCCGGATCCGACTTGAGTACATCGCTTTCTCCCCAGACAAACAATCGCAAGCGTTCGTCACGGTCCGTCTTCTCGTCATCGATGCTGACATCTCCCTTATAAAGCGGAGAGGCATAAATGGGAAGCCCGTCCTTACACAAGAAAGCAGTGATGAAACTATGCATCAAACCACTGTCGTCGCCTACCTGCAGACGGTTGGGCGCATCGTGCGTAATGCTCAGAGACTTGTTGTACTGTTTCCACAACAGGACTTCAGGAACATTTGCCAACGATGGCTGGCTGAACATTTCGAAATAAGGATTCCAACCATAAATCTGACCGTATTCCGGATTCATGACGTGGTTGTTATCGGTCAGAGAAATCTTGTCGGCTACAGCACTGGCTGCACTCATCGCCTCACCCAGGAAGAAATCAATTTCTGCATGGATGTCGAATGTCTTTCCTTGGTTGTAGGACATGTTCTTTCCCGGCCAATTCTCATCACCCGGTACACGTCCCGTACCTTGATGGTATTTTTCGAACGTACCTTCATACAGAGCCACCCGTGACTTGAAGAGCTGAGCCGCCTGTTTGTTGATACGCTGATTGTTGGCATAACCGGTTTCCTGGAGCAATGAAATTGCCTTGTCGAGGTCTTCCAGGATAAAACGGGCTACTTCGTTTCGGGGAGAGCGTATGGACTGTTCCTGCAACACCGCATCGTCATCGGGAAGTACTTCCGTGATAATCGGCAGGTCACCGAAAGTAGCCAAGGCATTGAAATAGGCCATGGCACGGAAGAAATAGGCCTCGCCCAAGTACTGGTTGATGGTTTCCGTCGTTCCTTGGATGGAACCCTCCGCAATCTTCGGTTCAACGGTATTGATCAGATAGTTCCAGGTACGGATAACACTGTATGTACTTTTCAGGTTCTGGTTGCTGGGTACCTGCCAGGTATTGGCAAAATAGGACAATGAACCTGCTCCCTGCACAAAGTTATCGGTATTGTTATCGTTGATACCCAAACCTTCGTTCCAAGCCTGCTGGTGGTACAAGGGGACACCTCGGGAATTCACCAAAGAAGAGTTGTAGTAATTGATGACATAGGCACCAATCTGATCGGCCACCGTAAAATAAGAGTTCGGAGTCACGCTGGTAATCGGTTCACGATCCAGGAAATCGTTGCACGAAGTCATTCCTGCTCCACCCAAACCGACCAACGAGTAGAGGCACAATTGCTTTATATTGATTTTCATTGTTTTACACTATTAGAAGTTTACATTCAAGCCCACAGAGATTGTTCTTTGTAACGGATAGAGTTTTCCGGCACCCCAGTCACCGCCCAGCGTTTCCGGATCGAAGATTTTACTGATTCCGGTAAATGTCATCAGGTTATCACCCGATACATAGACACGGATAGATTCCATACCGGCTTTAGTCACCCATGCTTTCGGAAGCGTATAACCTACCTGGACATTCTTGACACGCATGTAGGCAGCGTTCTGCAGATAACCCGTCTGTACCTGCTGGTTCATGGTAGAACTGAAGTTAGGCCTCGGGTAGTAGGCATCCGGATTGTCCGGTCTCCAATAGTCCAGGTGTTCCGTAAAGCAGGTAGATTGCCACATTCCACCGCTGGCTCCCCAGAAGTACGGGCCGCTTAACCAGAAGTCGCGTTTCAATACACCTTGCAGGAAGACCGAGAAATCCAGTCCCTTCCACGATCCATCCAGGGTAATACCGAACTTATAGCGCGGTGTGTTGTTACCGATAATCGTGATATCACCGTGGTCTTCGAGTGTATTCGAACCGTTATTCACCACTCCGTCACCGTTCAAATCGGCATACATGACATCACCGGCCGACCATCCGGAGCCCCAGTTCGGCTTGTTGTTTGCCAGGTGGGCATCCATCTCTTCCTGTGTCTGAGCAAGTCCTACGGTCGTATATCCCCAGATTTCGCCCAGCATACGCCCATCGTAATAAGCACTCAGGTTACCGGTCGGATTGTAATAGCGGGTTATTTTCTCCTGGTTATCATCCAAGGTCAGACGGACTCCATATCCAAATTCGTTGATACGGTCTCTCCAGGCCAGTTCCAGTTCCCATCCGTAAGACTTCAAGTCGGCATTGTTCAGTTTCGGAGGAGTAGCGCCCAAGATACCCGGTAGATTCGGAGCGTCTGCCACCATGTTTTTCGTCAGGCGGTTGTAATAGCTGAATGATCCGGTAAGCCGGTTATTGAACATACCGAAGTCGAAACCAAGGTCCCAGCTCTCGATCGTTTCCCAGGTAAGCAGGCTACTTACGATTCCCGGAAGTCCTGCCGTATTCTGCTTGTTTCCATTCAGCAACCAGCTGGAGTTGTTCACTCCTGTAGGCATGGACTGGTAGAACGGATAATAGGCATCGGTATTGTTGTTACCGAGCTGACCCCACGAAGCTCTCAGCTTCAATGTTCCGATTGTACGGCTCAATGGCTGGAAGAATTGCTCACGGGCGATGTTCCAACCGGCGGAGAAGGACGGGAAAAGCGCCCAGCGTTTGTCCCCTACAAATCGGGATGAGCCGTCGTAGCGGAGATTGGCTTCCAGCAGGTAGCGCTCGTTGTAGTTATAGTTCAGACGTCCGAAGAAACCCACAATCGCCAGTTCCTGCGCTGAGTTGACGGCTCTCTTGTTGGCCTGAGTGACACTCAATTGCGGAACGGAAGGGGTAATCAGATCCGTACCGAAACCTGTCAACGAACCGGTCTTATACAGTTCGGTGTTGAAACCGCCCATGAGTTTGAAATAATGTCCGGCAATCGTCTTCGCATAATCCGTATAGACATTGGTCGAGAAATAATCTTCCGAGCCTCGGGTGTCCTGTACTTCGGAATATCCCGCGGCGCCACCGTTCCACGACAACAGGTAAGGAACGTTGTCCGCATCGTATCCATAAATCGGAAGAACCGCCCAGTGCTGGTCGTTCGCATATTGGCGTAAACTACCCTCTACGGTAATTCGCCAGTCTTTCAGAGGCTCGAAGACGAACTGGAGCTGGTTGGTATACCAGTTCTGTTGCCTGGTCTGGACACCGCCTTCTTCCAACTGGATGATTTCCATATCGGCGGCCCAATGTCCATGAGGGTCGGTAACGAAACAGGTCGGCCAGCGGCGGGCGATGTTGTGAAAGAACAGACCGGTCAGATACGTCGGACGGCTGAAGTCTTCACGTGTCCATTTGGTGGTGAAGTTCATCTTTGCCCAGTCGGCCAATTGGGCGGAAATCTTACCGTTCAGGGTATAGCGATGGAATTTGTCCGTTCCGTGCTTCAGGAGTCCCTTCTGGTCAAGCAAGTTACCGCTCAAAATATAAGTGATTTTTTCATTACCGCCGCTGATGCTGATGTTATGTTCCTGAGACGGCACATTCTTGTCATAGAATTCATCGAACCAGTTGGTATTGGCGAAAGAGCCGCTATAGTTCCGGTAACGGTTGTTCTGAGGATTCACCGTAGTACCATAATATTCCGGTTGGGATGGGTCGGTGAATTCACCGTTCAGGTATTTCCGGATGTTTGAAAGGGCGTCCTCATCGAAGATAGGAGACCCGCCGCCATTCGAAGAGGCATCATTGAAGTAGTTGGCAAAGTCCAAGGAATTCACCATCTCCGGCAACTGGATGGCTGTAGAGAAACGGACATTGCCGGAATAGTTGACACGCGTCTTACCGCTCAAACCGTTCTTTGTGGTAATCAGGATAACACCAAAGGCTGCACGGGCACCGTAAATGGAAGCTGAAGCGGCATCCTTCAAGACCGAAACACTGGCAATATCATTCGGATTGACCGTATTCATATCTCCTTCGATGCCGTCAATCAGGATTAACGGGCTACCGCTCGAACCGGAACCGATGGTACCGTTACCACGGATAGAAACTCCCATACTTCCATCGAGGGAACCTCCGCTGTTTCCGACACTCATAGTCAACCCCGGAATCTGTCCTTGCAATGCCTGAGCTACATTCTGTACTGGACGTGACTCCAATACTTTCGAATCCACCATACTTACAGCACCGGTTACGTTGGCTTTCTTCTGTGTGCCATAACCTACCACTACCACTTCATCCAATACTTCCGTATCATCCTTCAAGGTTACTTCCAAAGGAGCTCCCTCCCAGACTACATCGGTTGTCTGGTATCCTACGAACGATATCTGAATGACAGCACCTTTCTGCACATTCTTTAGTTCGAAGGCACCGTCAATATCTGTAATGGTACCGTTGATAGTACCCTTCACCACCACAGAAGCACCGATAATAACTTCTCCTTGACCATCTTTCACAATACCTTTACAGGTAGAGGCTTGCTGTACGTTCCTTACAAATTCAGGTTCAAGAGCGGTCGACGCATGGACGACGCTACCTGAAGCTACACTTGCTAGAGTCAGCAACAGACTTGCTGATTTTAGTCGCTTTAACATAGCTGTCTTAAAAGTTAATAAAAGGTTTAGTTAAACTTAGTTTAGTTCTAGTCTCTTCAATTATAAAAAAGTTACTAATGTCCTTTATCAAACACGTCAAACAGCTCAATTGTTTTTGTCTTCATCCATGCACGGATGGGAACGGTCTCGCTCGACAACTATCTAGAAAAGATTTATTACCTCATCCATCACATTCATCCTGTTATCAGCATACAAAAAAGAATTTATCGGTATTGTTATTCGTTTAAAGATTAGGATAAAAAGCCGGTCCGTTTTTCAGGAATCCCTATCCGGCCGATGAAGACGAATGTGATTTTATCAAAGAATTTTGGTCCCTTGATTTTTTACGCGCTTGCTATTTTTATACAAAAATAACATACCCCTTGACTATTCGTTCAATGCCCCGCAATGCGGACAGATTCCCTTGGCGCGCATCTTGGCTCCGCAGGCTCCGCAAGCATACGGGTAACGGTTGGAGTGTTTCAGCCAGCGGAAACAACAATAGGTATAGGCTATCAGGCACACATAGGCCGCGTAAATCCATAAATAGGTAAAGAAGATATAGAGGAAGATGCAGCACGATGCCAGTCCGATAAGGTAGAAGAAAGCCACCTCGAACGTCGTCTGATGGAACAGGTCATCCAGCAGGGCAACTCCCATCAGGAAAATGCACCATACGCTCAATACGAACAACCCCAAAATCAAAGGCAGGTCGAAGGGATTCAGGGACGGGTCATAATAGTAGCGCTCCCAGGTCTGCGGCACAAAGTATTGCATACTATTGTATAACGTGGCCGCACAGGCCAGCAGCCACGAAAGCATGATGGGGAAGATACTGTCGATGTCGTTCAACCAGATCAGCTTGGTCTTCTTCCGTTTCATGGCCCGATAGGCGAAGGTCAGGAAGAAGATACCCACAATCAGGAAGAAATACAAGGTATGCGTATCGCTGAACAGGTGGATGCATTGTGAAATCGGGTCGACGGGTACAATATTTTCCAGCAACTGATGCTCGGGTAACCAGCCGATGGTCTCCTGGTCACGGGCTACCTTGACCCAGACCGAATCCGTCGGGTCGTCTGCATGTATCGCCAGTTCCGCCACCACCAGTTCATTGTCCTTCAGTACCGGAAGCGAATCGGTAAAAGGCAGTTGATGTAGCCACAATGTATCGGCCGTCACCTTGAAATTACTGTTCAGGGCATACGGACGTTCCGGCAAATCGACCACGGAGCTTTCTTCTTCCCCCTCTTCTCCTTCTCCGTCTACACGGGTAGGCAAGGCGGTCCGATAATAACAGGACGTAACCCCGACTACCAGCAACAACAGACATACCAGATATTTACCCCACTTCCACATAAGATTCCTTTCTTTTAGTTTTCCTTTTTAATCTTCGGCCAGCACACGCATCTGGCAGGCTTTACAATCGAAGCGCAGGCGGAAACGTCGTCCGTCGCCGCTCACCAGGAAAAACGGTTCCCGGTACGGAGAGCGGACCCGATGATGAGTCGGACACCACCCCATGCTGTAACGGATGCAATGTTTGCAGAACATCAGGACGGCACCGTCCGGTTGTTGTTTCTCGAAGGCGGAAGCGATACGTTCCACGCCATGTTCCCGGTAGAAAGCTTCGGCCTCCTGGTTCATGACATTTCCCAGATAGGTCAGTTCCTTGGTCGGAAACGCATGTTGTGTTTCCATCCAGCGCGCACGTTCCTGCGGATAAGTGATGCGTCGGGCCTCCAGTAATTTCTCGACAGCCTGCCGGCGTAAATCAGAAAGTTCCGACGAAGGGATGAACCAGTTGTCCGTCAAGCGGAGTTCCACCGTCTCCAGTTCGAAAGGCGTATTTCCCAGTTTTCCCAGCTGGTTCCGTAAGTTATCTTCTTGCGGAACCCGGGCCAGTTCCTTTTCGCGTGCCAGCGTCACACTCACCCGGTTCTTGTCCTCGTCAGACAGGGTCAGTGTGAACCCGAAGTTGTTCTCCTCCAGACACATCTCTACCGAAATCTTCCGTTCTGCCGATTTCTTCTGCATCAGCTTCTCGAACTCCTGGTCATAATTCCGGTACAGGCGGGTCTTCGGCTTCAGGCGAGGCATCTCTTGCGGATAAAGTTTGTTGTTCTCTACCCGGTTCACCCGGAATCCCTGCAGGCGTCCCTGTTCATCCAGGTAGCAGAGTCCGTCACCGTTGCTGAAGGGTTTCACTCCTGCCACCGTCAGGTAATTTCCACGGATTTCCTTGACTACTCCGACCTCTTCCCCCAACGATTTCGGGGTATCGAACGAAAAGATTCCCGGATTCCGTCCGTGCAGGAAATAATCCGTGAATCCCCGGCTGAAACTCTTTTCCGGCTGAGGCTTGAACGTCAGCTTCACCGTACCCGATGAAGCCCGTACATATTCTTTGCGACGTTTCAGAATGGCATCCAGCTTCTGGCGGTAATACGCCGTAACATTCTTTACGTACGATACTTCTTTCAACCGTCCTTCTATCTTGAGCGACGAAGCTCCCGCATCAAGGAGAGCTTCCAGGTTCTCGCTCTGGTTCATGTCTTTGAGCGAGAGCAGGTGCTTGTTCTTGGCTATCACCTTTCCGTCGGCATCTACCAGGTCGAATCCCAGGCGGCAGAATTGGGCACATTCCCCCCGGTTGGCACTCCGTCCGTAACAGGCCTGACTCACATAGCATTGTCCGCTATAGCTGACGCACAACGCTCCGTGTACGAAGACTTCCAGGGGAGTATCGGGGCAGGCCTGATGAATCCGGCCGATTTCGTCGAGCGAGAGTTCGCGGGCCAATACCACCTGACGGAATCCGGCTTCGGCCAGAAACTTCACTTTCTCCGGAGTCCGGTTGTCCATCTGCGTGCTGGCGTGGAGTGGGATAGGGGGGAGGTTCAACCGGGTGATACCCATGTCCTGCACAATCAAGGCATCTACCCCCACCCGATACAAATCCCAAATCATCGCTTCGGTTTTCTTCAGCTCCTCGTCACGGAGAATGGTGTTGACCGTCACATAAATCCGTACCCGGTACAGATGGGCATACTTCACCAGTTCCGCGATATCCTCCAGGGAATTTCCGGCGGCGGCCCGTGCGCCGAAGCGGGGGGCACCGATATACACGGCATCGGCTCCGTGGTTGATAGCCTCGATGCCACATTCCAGATTCTTGGCCGGAGCCAACAATTCGATAGGACGTTGTTTCTTCATGAATTATTTAATCAGATTGATGTCATAAGGAGTTTCCTGATAAACGTAATAGTTCATCCAGTTGGAGAACAACAGATTGGCTACACTCCGCCAACGTACCAACGGGCCTTTTTCCGGGTCATTGTCGCGGTAATAGTTTTTAGGCATGTCAATAGGAAGTCCCTTTCCTAAATCCCGACGATATTCCGTGTCAAGAGTATAGGGTGAATATTCGGAATGTCCGGTTACGTAGAACTCACGTCCGCCCCGGGCCATCACGATATGTACGCCCGAATCGTCTGACTCGGAAATAATCTGAAGTTCCGGATGCTTCTCGATATCTTCCCGACGTACTTCGGTATGACGGCTATGCGGCACAAAGAATACATCGTCGAATCCGCGGAAGATGGGCAGTTGCTTGAACCCTTCGCAGATATGATGCTCGAAGATACCGAACATCTTCTTGTCCAGCTGATATTTCGGAATACCGTAATGGTGATACAATCCGGCCTGGGCAGCCCAGCAGATGTAGAAGGTAGAAGTGACATGAGAGCGGGTCCAGTTGAAGATATCCTGAATTTCATCCCAGTAGTTCACATCTTCGAACTCCAGGTGTTCTACGGGCGCGCCGGTAATAATCATGCCATCGTATTTCTCGTTACGTATCAATTCGAAATCACGGTAAAACGCCTTCATGTGTTCGATGGGCGTATTCTTGGAGGTATGACTCTTCAGCTTCATGAAACTCACCTCTATCTGTAGCGGGGAGTTGGACAACAGACGAATCAAGTCGGTTTCCGTCGTGATTTTCAGGGGCATCAGGTTCAGAATCACAATCTTCAGCGGACGGATATCCTGTGTACTGGCTCTCGAATTGTCGATGACGAAAATATTCTCTTCCTTCAGTAAATCTATGGCAGGAAGTTTATCGGGTAAATTTAATGGCATTTCTCTCTCCTTTTTAAAATATGACACGCAAAAGTACAAAAAACTTGTTCCCGTTTCTACTTTCCGGTAAAGAAAGGATGCATAAACGGAATGTTTTCATGTGCCTATATGCTATTTTTTATCAACGGACAAAAGTACAAATAAAAAGTAATATACAAAAAATCCGATGAAGTTATTGGCTGATAAGTAATTCAGGGAGAGGAGTAAAAGAAATTCTACCCGAAAAATCCGATATATCCCTAAAAATCTTTATCGTTTCAAGATAGAATGTTATCTTTGCCTTTGTAGTATATCATTATAAACACAAGAGATACAACTTATGAAAGCATCAGCAAAAATGGAAAGCCTGTGGCAATACATCCAGTCGCTCTCACTCAGCGACCGCAACAAGAAATGGCTGGCCGAAAAACTGGTGGAAGATACGAAAGCCGATGATACGGAATATATCTCGAAAGAGGAAATCCTCGCAGGGATTGATGCGGGATTGAAAGAAGTCAAATTATGTCACGAAGGCAAATTGAAAGCTAAAACGGCCAAAGAATTTCTTGAGGAACTACAGAATGAGCAATAAAATCATTGTACAACCATCTTTTCAACGGGAAGCGAAACGGATGGCCAAACATTATCGTTCCTTCAAAGATGATTATGAATCTCTTATTCAGGAATTGGAACAAGACCCTTATCTCGGCACAGACTTAGGCGGTGGCCTGCGCAAAATACGCATGCGTATCACTCCAAGGGTAAAGGAAAGAGTGGTGGAGCTCGGGTCATTACTTTCAACGTGATTATAGCCGTAGACGAAACCGAAATCAATCTTCTCTACCTTTACGACAAATCGGAACGCTCTTCCATCAGCGCCAACGAAATCGAAGAACTACTTCAAAAGAACGGCCTGAAATAACTGTAACGTCCCGCCTGCAAGGTACCATACCTGGCAAACGGGACGTTTCTTATTCTCTCCAACGAAGAATCCTTACAACCGACAACGGTACACCTCGGCCAGCAACTTCTGGTACTGGTTCTCCAGGCTCATGTATGCCTGCAGGTTCTGGTAGACATTTTCCGTCTCTACATAAAACTCGATGATGGAAAGCTGGCCTGCCATCACCGCGTCGTGCAGCATGCGGAGTGTCTCATGCATCAATGGAATATCATAGACGTCCATCGCTTCTTTCAGACGACACAATTCATTGAATTGTCCGTGCAAGGCCGCTTCACGTTGCAAGCGGGCGTCGTCCAGCGTCAGACGGGCACTGAGTGCCTGGGCACGGGCAATCTTCAGTTTCCGGTGACTCGAATAGAGCGGCAGGCTTCCCCCTATCAGGAAACCGTTGCTGCTTTCACTCATGTCCGTATTCCGGCGGTAGGCCACCTCCAGTTTCGGCAACCAGTTCTGTTTGTTCACCTGCAATACCTGCTCGGCCGCCTGAGCCTCCATGTTCGCCGCCTGAAGCTGGGCATCCGAAGCCATCACCTCATCGTACAAGGCATTGAAATCGGCCGGAGCCTCCACCCGCGGATAACGGTCGGACGCAAATTCCAGCGGACGGTTGCCGTTCAATGCCAGCAATTGTTGCAAGGCGGTACGGTGCGCCGCCATGTTCTGAGCCACCTCGGTCTGTACGTTCATCCGTTCCATCTTGATTTTGTTCACTTCCAGGATGTTCGCGTCGCCTTCCTGCAAGCGCTTCTCGAACAAGGCCAGCATCTCATCGGCATTCTTCTTGCGCTCTTCCAGCAATTCACGGGTCTGGTTGTACAGGACCAGGTCCAGACACAGATTCTTGGCCTGGAGCAACACCTCTTGACGGGCCGCGTCCCACTGGCGTTCCAAGGCCGAACGCTGGAGCTTGCCGGCCTTTCCGCGGGCGGCATACACGGTAGGGAAATCGAATCCCTGCTTCACCACCAGCTCGGAACTCGTCATCCCGCTTTCTCCCTTCCGGAAGAACGGGCTGTATTCCACACTCGGGTCTTCCAGGCTGTTCTGCATTCGGATTTCCAGTCCGGCGGCCTCCAGTTCCTGCTGGCGGGCCTGTAGCTCCACATTGTTCTGTGCGACGGATTGCAGAATCTCTTCCATCTGTTGGGCCTGTACGGACGATGCGCACCACATCAGTCCGAGCCCCCATATAAGGTATCGTTTCATACGTTATGCTTTATTCGGTAATTCGTTATCGGTTATCTCTTTCCGGTGCATCCATTCATAAACAATCGGGATGACGAAAGCGTTCAGGAACGTGGAGGTCAACAATCCTCCCAAGATGACTTTCGCCATCGGACTCTGGATTTCATTGCCAGGAAGGTCTCCACGCAAGGCCAGCGGTATCAGAGCCAGTGCCGATGAAAGTGCCGTCATCAGAATCGGATTCAGACGGTCGAGCGAACCCTGTACGATGCTCTGGCGGACTTCCATTCCCTGCTCTTCGCGCAACAGGTTGTAGTGGCTGATGAGCAGCATGCCGTTACGGGTGGCGATACCGAACAGGGAGATGAATCCGATGATGGCCGGTATACTGACCTCACCCGAAGTCAGCAACAGGGCGAAGACACCTCCAATCAGAGCCAGCGGCAGGTTCAGCAGAATGACCCCGCTCTGGGCTACATGGTGGAATTGCATATAAAGCAACAGGAAGATGACCACGATGCTCATCAGCGACGTGAGCAGCAACGTGTTGCTGGCTGCCTGTTCGCTCTCGAACTGACCGCCGTATTCCACGTGATAACCTTCGGGCAACTGGATGTTGCGGTCTACACGTTCCTGGATGTCGTTGACTACGCTCCGCAGGTCACGCCCGCTGGTATTGGCCGAAATCACAATCTTCCGTTTCACGTTCTCCCGGTTGACCGTGTTCGGTCCCATGGCGGACACCACGTCGGCTACGTTCAGCAACGGCACCTTGTTCCCTTCGGCGTCGTCTATCATCAGGTCCTTGATACGGTCCATCGAGCCCCGGTTATCCTCGCTCGAACGGACCACCAGATTGAACGCCTTTCCTTGTTCGTAGACCTGCGATACCACCTCGCCGGCCATGTTCACCTGCACGAACTCGTTGAATTGCGGCAGGGAGATGCCGTATTTGGCCAGCATTTCCCGTTTCGGGACAATCTTCAGCTCCGGACGTTCAATCTGTTGTTCCACGTTCAGGTCGGCGATACCTTCCACATCGGCTATCGCGTCCTTTATCTGGTTTCCGAGGGTGAACATCCGGTTCAGGTCATCGCCGAACAACTTGATGGCGATACTGGCCTGTGTACCGCTCAGCATGGCGTCGATACGGTGGCTGATGGGCTGGCCGATTTCGATGTTTGCTCCGGTCAGCACCGAGAGTTTCCGGCGTACTTCGGCCAGCACTTCGGCGTGTGAACGGTCTTTCAATTCGAAAGGCGCTTCAATTTCCGATACATTCACGCCCAGCGCATGCTCGTCCAGTTCCGCACGTCCTGTCTTGCGGGCCACGGTCTGGATTTCGGGGATGGAAAGCAACAGCTCTTCGGCCTGGCGCCCGATTTTATCGGATTCCTCCAGAGAAATGCCCGGCAGGGAGCTGATGTTGATGGTAAACGAACCCTCGTTGAACGAAGGCAGGAAGCTGTGTCCCAAGGTGAAGAAACACCCTACGGCCACCACAAACAGGGCAAAGGTACTGCCCAATACCCAACGCTTGTGCGACAAGGCCCATCCCAACGCCTTCTCGTAATGCTTCTTCAGCCATACGGCCACGAAGGCCTCCTTCGGCAGACCTTCTTTCCGGTAGTTCCGTCCCAACAGGTAGCTACAGAGTACCGGAGTCAATGTCAGGGCCACTACGGTAGAGGCGAACAGGGAAACGATGAAGGCGATGCCCAGCGGAACCAGCATACGCCCTTCCATACCGCTCAAGAAAAACAACGGTACGAAGCTGACTACAATAATCAAGGTGGAATTCAGAATCGGCATACGCACCTCGCGCGAAGCGTTGAACACCACTTCACGGACGGGCTTTCGGCTACCTTCCGGCAACATGCGGTTCTCGCGCAAGTGTTTCCACACATTCTCCACATCGACGATGGCATCGTCTACCAGCGAACCGATGGCGATGGCCATACCTCCCAGACTCATGGTATTGATGCTCAATCCCATGTAGTGAAGCACCAGGATGGCCACCACAAGCGAGAGCGGCAGGGTTACCAGAGAGATGAGCGTGGTCCGTGTATTGGCCAGGAAGAGGAACAGTACAATCACCACAAAGAGCGCCCCTTCGTACAGGGAGGTCTGTACATTGCTGATGGAGCTTTCGATGAAGCGGGACTGGCGGAAAACATCGGTAGAGACGTGCACATCGGGCGGCAGGTTCTTCTGCAAATCCTTCAGGGCCGTTTCCAGGCGTTCGGTCAGCTCGATGGTACCCGTATTGGGTTGTTTGGTTACGGTGACCAGCACCGCCGGTTTCCCCTTCTCCGAGGCCAGTCCCAGCTTCGGTTGCTGGGCGCCGATTTTCACATCGGCTACATCTTCCAGCACCACCGGTACCCCGTTCACCCGCTTGATGACCGCCCGGCTCATTTCACGTACATCGTTGGTGGAAAGTACGCCACGCACGATGTACTCGTTGCCGTATTCGTAAATCACCCCGCCGTTGGTGTTCTGGTTCATGTTGCGGGTAACTTCCATCACTTCGCCCAGCGTCACACCGTAATGTTTCATGCGTTCGGGATGCAGCAATACCTGATATTCCTTGATGTCGCCACCCAGAACAGCCACCTGTGCCACACCTCCGGTAGAAAGCAGGCGCGGACGGATGGTCCAGTCGGCCAACGTACGCAAATCGAGCATGGAAGTACTGTCGGCCGTCAAGCCCACAATCAGCAGCTCGCCCAGAATGGACGATTGAGGTCCCAGGGTAGGATTCCCTACATTGTCCGGCAGGTCTTCGCCTACGGTGGCCAATTTCTCGGATACAATCTGACGGGCCAGATAGATGTCCGTATCCCAATCGAATTCCACCCACACGACGGAGAAACCCGTGGTGGAAGAAGAACGTACCCTGCGCACATGCGTGGCTCCGTTCACCGCGGTCTCGATGGGGAAAGTCACCAGTTGCTCCACTTCTTCGGCGGCCATTCCGTTGGCTTCGGTCATGACCACTACCGTAGGAGCGTTCAAATCGGGGAATACATCCACTTCCGTATGGAAAGCGGTGTAAGTCCCTCCAATCAAGAGCAGGACCGAAGCTACCAATACAAGCAGACGGTTCTGCAAAGAGAATCGTATGATTTTATTCAACATAGCTCAAAAGAATAAAGAAGTGGATTAATGTTGATGGGTATGCGCCGGGATAGCGTTGCTGGCAGAAGCCAGTTTCACATGGACGGCTCCCTGGGTGACGACTTTCTCGCCTCCCTTCAGGCCGGACAGGATCTCCACACGGCTACCGTCCGAAGCCCCCAGCTTCACTTCCTGCTTCCGGTAGCAATCGGCGTCCAGTTGCAGGTAAACGAAGTTCAGCCCCTGCTCTTCGGTAATGGCCGACCAGGGCAGGCTGATGACGCCGGTACGTGGGGTTCCCAGCAGATAGACCTCTACAAAAGACCCCGGCACCATGTCGCCGCAATTATCGAATTCGAAGACTACCGGCAGGTAGAACGAAGTGTCGCCTGAGGTCTTTCCGTAAGAAAGCAACCGGCCCTTCAGTTGTTCCAGTTCGTATACCCGGTTGTCATACGGGGTCTTGAAGTTGGCCGAAGTTACCTGCTTTAGCGCCGAGTAATAGCGTTCGGACACCTCTGCCTTCAGCTGGAGACGGCGGTTCAGGGTGATACTCATCAGCGGTTGCCCCACACTCACGTAGTCGCCCTCCTTCACCAGGCAATTCTTCAGGTATCCGCCCATCGGAGCGGTCACTGCCGTTCCCTTGCCGGCGCCGCCGGGTGTCAGGGCCTCGTAAGCTATCCGCGCGTTCTCGTACGCTTCGCGGATGGCATTGAATTCCTTTTGCGATACAATCTGGCGGTCCACCAGCTTGGCGGCACGTTCATACTCTTCCTTGGCCGCACGATAGGCGATTTCGGCTTTCCGGGCAGGGTCGCCTTCCTGCAGGTGTTCGCCGGTCAGATAAACCAGGGCGGTTCCTTTCCCTACCTGCATCCCTTCCGTCAGCTTCCGTGCGAAAGATACCACTCCGGAAGCGGTGGCCACCACCGTAGCGTCGTCGCCCTGAGCCGCCAGAATCTGTCCGCTCACCGGAATCACCTGGCGGAACGGAGCCGGATTGACCGTTTCGGCCACCACCCCGGCGGCCTTCGCCTTGGCGGCCGGCAGGCTGATTTCATCGGAATGTCCGGCCGGTTCATTTCCGTGTTCATGTTCATCGTGTCCGTGCGGTGCTTCCGCTTCGTGGTCGTGACCTTCTGCCTCATGGTCGTGATTGTGTCCGGCGTGGCTGTTACAAGAGCCTAGTATAAACAGCAACAAGGCTCCTCCTATAAAAAATTTCTTCATGGTTGATAATAAAAGTTTTCCTTCGTGACAAAATTAATGAACTAACCCTGCAACCAGGTTTCTTTCATCCGATGCCCGACGGCATTCGTAACCTGGTTGTTTTTCAAGAGCGAAGGAAAACAGGAGGCGCACGAAGCCCCCATGCAGCCATCCACTGACGGCTGTGCAGCTTTTCTATATAAATGGAATCAGAATTACCGATTCGAATAACGCCTGTCTGAAAATATTCCAGCAGACTCAACATCGGATAAATCAGAAAAGAAAAGGTAAAATCAGGAGAAACATCGGAACGCGAGAGTTGCTGATGACCGAATGCGAAATGGGTGGCGCACGAAATCGTACACTCGTGATTATCTGTATTGGGGGAATGTGTACAATGCCCCTCGCAGGAAGCATCGGACGTACAGGTACACCAATCAGACTTCAGACACAGACGTTCCGCATGATGGTGATGGGGAAAAACCGTTACGGCCAACATCAGGATGCTGGCTACCAACAAGCAGTATGTCTGAAAGATACGTCCCAATTCCGTTTCGTTTTAATTTCCGCAAAGATAGGACATATCGGACAAACCGACAAAAGAATCGGGAAAAACAGACACAAAAAAACTCCGGAACCGGTGGAAACTCTCTGATGTAGAAAGATTTTCACCGGCATCCGGAGCCAGCTTATTTTGCTTCGCAAAGAAAAATTCTATTCTTCCTGTAGCGCCCGGCTACGGTCGTCAGGTCCTATCGGGTGAATCACCTTCTCCAGTTTCAGGTCGAATATCAGCGTAGAGTATGCCGGAATGGAAGTCTTGCTTTGTGAGCCATAGCCCAAATTGGCCGGGATATACAGACGGACCCGCATACCTTCTTTCATTTGTTGCAAAGCCGTTACCCGACCGACAATCAGTCCGTCGGTCAGACCGTTGGTCGTTGTAGCCTGTAAGGCGAACGTCGTCGGTTCATGCACCTCTGTATCCAGGTCGCCCGTATAGCTTTGGTCGAAGACTTCACCGTTGATAAGTTCTCCCCGGTAATAGACCGATACGCTATCCGTAAACAGAGGAGCGATACCGCCTTCCTCCGCCGGTTCCAGCACTTCCATATAGACATACTGGTTCACGTCAAAGTCTCCCCCCAGGCTAGTCCCCTGATTCTGGGACTGAAGCTTGTAGTTCAATACGCGTTCCCAGTTTCCGGAAGCGTTGGTAGTAGCTACGGCCGCTATCGAATCGATGTAATGCTCGTTGCGTGCCTGCCAGTTTTCATACGGGTCGGCCGTGGGCGTGTCTTCCGCGCAGGAGCTGAACCCGACAGAGAAAGTGAGCAGGAGGGCAACCAGCCAAAGAATCTGTTTACTCATATATTATTACTGCAATGTTTTCAGCAGACTGGTAATGCTTACCTTGTCGGCAATGATGTTATTCAACTCTGAGATAGCCACACGTTCCTGTTCCATGGTGTCACGGTTACGCAGGGTTACACAGTTGTCTTCCAAGGTCTGGTGGTCGATGGTGATACAGTACGGAGTACCGATGGCATCCTGACGGCGGTAACGCTTACCGATAGAATCCTTCTCATCGTACTGGCAATGGAAGTGGAACTTCAGGTCGTCCATGATTTCGCGGGCCTTTTCAGGCAGACCGTCTTTCTTCACCAGCGGCATGACAGCCAGTTTCACCGGAGCCAGGGCAGCAGGAAGTTTCAGTACCACACGGGTTTCGCCGTTCTCCAGGGTTTCTTCGTGGTAAGCGGCGCTCATGACGCTCAGGAACATACGGTCTACACCGATAGAAGTCTCGATGACGTACGGCGTGTAGCTTTCGTTGATTTCCGGGTCGAAGTACTTGATGCTCTTGCCGGAATATTTCTCGTGCTGGCTCAGGTCGAAGTTGGTACGGCTATGGATACCTTCCACTTCCTTGAATCCGAACGGCATCAGGAATTCGATGTCGGTAGCGGCGTTGGCGTAGTGAGCCAGTTTCTCGTGGTCGTGGAAACGGTAGTGGTCATCGCCGAAGCCCAGTGCCTTGTGCCATTTCAGACGGGTCTCTTTCCATTTCTGGAACCATTCGAGCTCCGTACCCGGTTTTACGAAGAACTGCATTTCCATCTGTTCGAACTCACGCATACGGAAGATGAACTGGCGGGCAACGATTTCGTTACGGAATGCCTTACCTATCTGGGCGATACCGAAAGGCACCTTCATACGGCCGGTCTTCTGTACGTTCAGGTAGTTCACGAAGATACCCTGAGCGGTTTCCGGACGGAGGTATACCTTCATGGAACCTTCCGAAGTAGAACCCATTTCCGTAGAGAACATCAGGTTGAACTGACGGACTTCGGTCCAGTTCTTGGTACCCGAAATCGGGCAGACAATTTCTTCGTCCAGGATGATCTGACGGAGTTCGTTCAGGTCCGGACCGGCGTTCATGGCTTTCGAGTAGCGTTCGTGCAACGCGTCACGCTTAGCCTGGTGTTCCAGTACACGGGCGTTGGTGCTACGGAACTGAGCCTCGTCGAAGGCGTCGCCGAATTTCTTGGCGGCCTTGGCTACTTCCTTATTGATTTTTTCGTCGTACTTGGCAATCTGGTCTTCAATCAGTACATCGGCACGGTAGCGTTTCTTCGAGTCACGGTTGTCAATCAACGGGTCGTTGAACGCGTCTACGTGTCCGGAAGCCTTCCAGATGGTAGGGTGCATGAAGATAGCCGAGTCGATGCCTACGATGTTCTCGTGCAGGAGCACCATGCTCTGCCACCAGTACTGTTTGATATTGTTTTTCAGTTCCACACCCATCTGTCCGTAATCGTATACGGCACCCAGTCCGTCATAGATTTCACTTGACGGGAATACAAAACCATACTCTTTACAGTGTGAAACAAGTTTCTTGAAAACGTCTTCTTGTGCCATTTTTCTAGTTATTTGTTGGATTTTTTGTTGTTATCTACCTTCTATAATAGGGCACAAAGATACAGCTTTATCCCTAAAAAAGAACGATTGGTCTATTAATTTATCTTATGTATTCGCCGCATTTCTCCGAAATCGTGCCTGAAAAGAGAGCGACGGGCGTCTTTCCGTGCCGGTCCTTCTGTAAAATTTGATTAAAGTTCGGAACGCTTCCCCCCGGCATTGGAATATTTTCTGTAATTTCACGCCGATTTTTGAATATCCCACTAATCTTCAACGTAATGAACCAATCCGGCACAGATAAATACACCCTTATGACTACCATGCCGGTACCCCGCCTCATCTGCTCGCTGGCGGTACCGACCATCATCAGCATGCTCGTCACCTCGTTCTACGTCATGGCCGACACCTATTTCGTAGGTCAGATCAACACCCAGTCTACGGCCGCCGTAGGTATTTCCTTCTCCGTCATGGCCATCATCCAGGCCATCGGGTTCTTCTTCGGACACGGATCCGGAAATTTCATTTCCCGGCGGCTGGGAGCCCGCGATTACGAGAGTGCCGAGAAGATGGCTTCTACCGGATTCTTCTGCGCCTTTATCTGCGGCGTATTCATCACCACACTGGGGCTGCTCTTCCTGACCCCCATCTGCCAGTTGCTGGGGTCTACCGAAACCATCCTCCCCTACGCCGAATCCTACCTGGGAATCGTGCTGTTGGGAGCGCCGTTCATGACCTCTTCGCTGGTACTGAACAACCAGATGCGTTTCCAGGGGAATGCCGTATATGCCATGATCGGCATCACCATAGGCGCCGTACTGAATATCGGGCTCGACCCGTTGCTGATTCTCGTCTTCGACATGGGTATCGCCGGAGCCGCCTGGTCTACCCTTGTCAGCCAGATATGCAGCTTCCTGGTGCTGATTCTGATGGATCGCAAGGGAGAGAATATCCGCATCCATTACCGGAACTTTACCCCCAAGCCTGCTTTCCTGAAGGAAATCGTCTACGGCGGAAGTCCTTCCATCTTCCGGCAGGGACTGGCCAGTGTGGCCACTATCCTGCTGAACGTATCGGCCGGGGCCTACGGCGACGCGGCCATCGCGGGCATGTCCATCGTTACCCGTATCTGCATGTTCATCAACTCGTTCGTCATCGGTTTCGGACAAGGGTTCCAACCGGTGTGCGGATTCAATTACGGTGCCAGGCTCTACAAGCGGGTACGTGCCGGCTTCTTTTTCTGCATCAAGTTGGGCGTGGTCTTTCTGGCCATTTGTTCCATCGTGGGCTACATCTACGCGCCCGAAGTCGTGTCGTGGTTCCGCGATGACATCCACGTCATCGAGACCGGTACACGGGCCTTGCGGTGGCAGCTCATCACGCTTCCCTTGGGGGTGTGGGTCATCCTGTGCAACATGATGTTGCAGACCATCCGCAAGCCGGTACGTGCGGTCATCCTTTCTTCTGCCCGTCAGGGCCTTTTCTTCATTCCCCTCATCCTGATTCTCCCGGTTTACCTGGGGCTTCAGGGCGTAGAGATGTGTCAAGCCGTGTCCGACCTCTGCTCGTTCCTGCTGGCCATCCCGCTCACCATCCCTGTGCTGAACGAGATGAAAAGGCAAGGATAAGAAACGGAGGGGGCCTCAAAAACGAACGGACGTTTGCTTAAAAACGAACGGACGTGTGGATGAAAACATGCTCATGTTTTGTTCGAAACGAACGTTCGTTTTTTGGGTACGACTTATCAGCCCAATTCTATTCATTTTACATAAGTAAAATATGTAAGACACAAGAAGCCGAAGACATTTTTAAAATAGGTATTTATACGGGTTTATTTCTGAAAAAAATAGATTCACGCAGATTTTTCTTATCTTTGCCTGTTGTTTTTCCACTTAAACCCTATCTATGAGCGAAGATACATTTGACAAAGACGAACATACGATCCCTGAAAAAGAAGAACATTCTGACTATAAGCCGGTCGACCAGAAAGACGAGGCGGTGAAGCACCAACTGAGCGGTATGTACCAGAACTGGTTTCTGGACTACGCTTCGTACGTTATCCTGGAACGTGCCGTGCCCCACATCAACGACGGTCTGAAACCGGTACAACGACGCATCCTGCACTCCATGAAACGGCTGGACGACGGACGCTACAACAAGGTGGCCAACATCGTGGGGCATACCATGCAGTTCCACCCGCACGGCGACGCGTCCATCGGCGACGCGCTGGTACAGCTGGGACAGAAGGACCTGCTCATCGATTGCCAGGGGAACTGGGGAAACATCCTGACGGGCGACAGCGCGGCGGCTCCCCGTTACATCGAAGCCCGTCTGTCTAAATTCGCCCTCGACGTGGTGTTCAATCCGAAAACCACCGAATGGCAGGCTTCCTACGACGGCCGCAACAAGGAACCGGTCACGCTTCCGGTGAAATTCCCGCTGCTGCTGGCACAGGGAGTGGAGGGTATCGCCGTGGGACTCTCCTCGAAGATTCTGCCGCATAACTTCAACGAGCTGTGCGACGCCGCCATCGCTTACCTGCACGGCGAGCCGTTCCAGCTCTATCCGGATTTCCAGACCGGAGGCTCCATCGACGTGTCACGCTACAACGACGGCGAACGGGGCGGCGTGGTACGGGTGCGTGCCAAGATTTCGAAGATTGACAACAAGACGCTTTGCATCAGCGAAATACCTTACGGAAAAACGACTTCTTCGCTGATAGACTCTATCCTGAAGGCCATCGAAAAGGGAAAAATCAAGGTGCGGAAGGTGGACGACAACACGGCCGGAAAAGTGGAGATTCTGGTGCATCTGGCACCGGGAACCTCGTCGGACAAGACGCTGGACGCCCTCTATGCCTTTACGGATTGCGAGGTGAACATCTCGCCCAACTGCTGTGTCATCGACAACAAGAAGCCGCATTTCCTCTCGGTGAGCGCGGTACTGAAGAAGTCGGTCGACAATACCCTGGGGCTGCTCCGCCAGGAACTGAACATCCAGCGCGGCGAGGCCCTGGAGACCCTGCACTTCGCCTCGCTGGAGAAGATATTCATCGAAGAACGCATCTACAAGGACAAGGAATTCGAACAGGCCGAGAACATGGATGCCGCCTGCGAGCACATCGACGAACGGTTCACTCCCTTCTACCCGCAATTCGTACGCGAGGTGACGAAGGAGGACATCCTGAAGCTGATGGAAATCAAGATGGCACGCATCCTGAAGTTCAACAAGGACAAGGCCGACGAGTTCATCGCCAGGCTGAAGGCGGAAATCGCCGAGATAGACGAACACCTGGCCCACATCACGGAATATACCATCGACTGGTACCGGAAGCTGAAGGAGAAGTACGGAAAGAACTTCCCCCGACGGACCGAGATACGCAGCTTCGATACCATCGTGGCCACAAAGGTGGCCGAAGCCAACGAGAAGCTGTACATCAACCGCGAGGAGGGTTTCATCGGTACGGGCCTGAAGAAGGACGAATATGTGTGCAACTGCTCGGACATCGACGATGTCATCATCTTCTACAAGGACGGCAAGTACAAGATTGTCCGCATCAGCGACAAGCTGTTCGTGGGCAAGAACATCCTGTACGTGAACGTGTTCAAGAAGAACGACAAACGCACCATCTACAACGTCATCTACCGCGACGGGAAGGAAGGCTTCCATTACATCAAGCGCTTCAACGTCACCTCGATGATACGCGACCGGGAATACGACGTGACCCAGGGGAACCCGGGCTCGAAAATCGTGTACTTCACCGCCAACCCGAACGGCGAGGCGGAAGTCATCAAGGTGACCCTCCGACCGAACCCGCGCATCAAGAAGCTGGTGTTCGAGAAGGACTTCAGCTCCATCAACATCAAGGGACGCCAGTCCATGGGAAACCTGCTGACGAAATTCGACGTGCATAAAATCAGCCTGAAACAACGCGGAGGCTCTACCCTGGGCGGACGGAAGGTGTGGTTCGACCACGATGTGCTGCGCCTGAACTACGACGGACGGGGCCAGTACCTGGGCGAGTTCCAGAGCGACGACACCATCCTGATAGTCCACAAGAACGGCGAGTTCTACACCACGGACTTCGACCTGAACAACCACTACGACACCGATATACAGATTATCGAGAAGTTCGATGCCGACAAGGTCTGGACCGCCGCCCTGTACGACGCCGACCAGCAGAACTATCCGTACCTGAAACGCTTCACGTTCGAGAATTCCGCCAAGCGGCAGAATTACCTGGGCGAGAACAAGCACAACCGGCTGATTCTGCTCTCCTGCCAGGTATATGCCCGGCTGCAGGTCGTATTCGGCGGGCACGACAGTTTCCGCGAGCCGCTCATCGTCGAGGCGAGTGACTTCATCGGCGTGAAGAGCTTCAAGGCGAAGGGAAAGCGTCTGACTACCTTCCAGGTGGACCGGATAGAGGAACTGGAACCGGTACGGATGCCGGAGCCTGTAGCCGAAGAAGCCGAGGAGGTGACCGAAGAGACCGACAACGGAACCGAAAACCCGGAAGAAGAAGACGGACAAATGAAACTGTTCTGATATGCGACATACCCTTTTACTTATATGGCTGCTACTGGTTACGTCCCTGCACGCACAGACCCGGCAGGACAGCCTGTACGCCTCGGCGGTTCCCGCATCGGGAGCCGGTACGGAAAGCCCCGAAGGGCGGTACATCCTGCGGAGCACCCTGTTCGGCGCGGGATTCAACAACGTGCTGGAGACGTATCTTACCCCACTGGAATACAAGGGACCCGAACTGAGGTTCATGCACGAAGGGATGCGCATGACCCGGCTGATGGACGGGAAGGTATCGGGCCAACACCTCCTGCAGGTGATGGCCTCGAAGACCCGGAACCCGGCCCGGAACGGTGAGATGTACACGGGCATGGTTTCGTGGAGCTACGCCCTTCACTATCAGTTCGCTCTCCGTGAAAACCTGAAGCTGCTGGCGGGCCCCTACATCGACCTGAACGGAGGCGTGGTCTACAACCGCCGCAACTCCAACAACCCGGCTCAGGCCAAGGCCTACGGAAACATCGGCGCCTCGGGGATACTCATCTACAAGTTCCACCTGGGCAACTATCCGATGACCGTACGCTACCAGGCCAATCTGCCGTTGCTGGGAGCCATGTTCTCGCCGGAGTTCGGAGAGTCTTATTACGAGCTGTTTGTCCTGAAGAACGGTGGACAACACGTAAAATTCACTTCGGTGCATAACCAGCCCTCACTCCAGCAGCTGGTGACGCTGGACTTTCCGGTCTCGCGCGCCATCCTGCGCGTCGGCTACCTGTGCGACATCCGCCAGGCGAAGGTCAATCATCTGAAAAGCCACCTGTATTCGCACGATTTCCTCATCGGATTCGTGCGGAACCTGTACCTGTTCCGGGAGAAAAGACAGGTCAGTATGCCCGAAAAACAGACTCCATTCTAAAGCCTTATGAAACGATTGAAATTCTTTCTTCTTATCCTGATGTGCGGCCTGTGCGGCATTTCCTGCATCCGCGAAGAGGTGTCCGGCAACAGCCCGGAAGCCAACTTCGAATCGTTGTGGCGCATCATCGACCAACAATACTGTTTCCTGGACTACAAGCAGGAGGTGTACGGCCTGGACTGGGACGAGGTGCACGAACGGTACGCCAAACGCATCGCTCCGGACATGTCGTCGGAGGCCCTGTTCGAGGTCCTCTCGGACATGGTGAACGAGCTTCGTGACGGTCACGTGAACCTGAGCAGCTCGATGGCCACCTCGCAATACCGGGAATGGTTCGACAGCTACCCGCACAACTTCAGCGACAGCATCCAGAGCAATTACCTGGGAAAAGATTATACCATCTCTTCCGGCCTGACGTACCAGATACTGGAAAACAACATCGGCTACATCTATTGCTCCAGCTTCTCCAACGGCATCGGTGACGGGAACCTGGACCAGACCCTGAACCGGCTGGCCATCTGCGACGGACTGATCATCGACGTGCGCGACAACGGAGGCGGAAACCTTACTACGGCCCAACGGCTGGCCGGCCGCTTCACGAACGAAAAGGTGCTGGTGGGCTACATGACGCACAAGACCGGCCCCGGACACAACGATTTCTCCGACCCGGCTCCGGTCTACCTGGAGTCTTCTACGGGCATCCGGTGGCAGAAGAAGGCGGTGGTGCTGACCAATCGCCGCTCGTTCAGCGCCACGAACGATTTCGTGAACTGTATGCGCCAGCTTCCCCTGGTCACCATCGTGGGCGACAAGACCGGAGGAGGTTCGGGCCTCCCGTTCAGCTCGGAAATTCCGAACGGCTGGTCCATCCGTTTCTCGGCCAGCCCCATGTACGATACGGACATGAACCAGCTGGAGTTCGGCATCGACCCGGACATCAAGGTGGATATGACGAGCGAGGACATGCAACGGGGTAAAGACACGATGATAGAAAAGGCTTGCGAAATCTTGAAGAATTGAGCGAAGCCTTAAAGAATTGAGCGCAATATTTGGTGGTTTCAAAAACTTGTCCTATCTTTGTACCCGCTAAAGGAAAACAATTCCTTTCTGCGCCTGTGGCGTAATTGGTAGCCGCGCCAGACTTAGGATCTGGTGTCGTGAGACGTGTA
>ENA-OPVK01000294-OPVK01000294.1-human-gut-metagenome-genome-assembly--contig:-NODE-294-length-39149-cov-3.293216_pt1 | contig 39149 bp, 50 predicted proteins | sample MGYA00241495_ERZ501982 | MGnify/ENA primary metagenome ERZ501982 (study PRJEB25962, sample SAMEA2042002) | human gut metagenome | biome: human gut; feature: human-associated habitat; material: faeces...
GCGGCGGTAGCCGCACAAGACAAAGAAATTTCCTTTTATCTGCAAAGCGCAAGAAAATTGAGATATGAACAAATCGAAACTGGTATCTAACACGCAGATATATTTAGACTGCCGTAAGCTGTTAGATGAAATACTGGATATTACGCCGAGCTTTCCGCGTGCCTATAAATTCAGCATAGGTAACAAGATGCACGATATAGGTGTGGACTTAATCAGCGAAATATCGGCTGCGTACATCAACCGCGACAAGCAAGTGCGCATACAGCATTTAGTAAATTTCCAGTCCGAGTTTGAAGTATTGAAAACTTTGCTGCGCATTGCAGGTGAAAGGAAATGGATATTAGGCAGAAGCAGGCACGCAAATATTATCGAGTTGACGGACGCGATAGGCAAACAATCTACTGCGTGGAAGAACTCACTATTAAAGGTTATCAGCAGCATGGATAGCGAGTAAATGCCAGATTTGGAAAGTTACGACTAACCGAGCGTGCAAGTTATCTGTAAAAATGGGCTGCGCACTATCTTTTATAGTTAAGACCAAGCAAGTGCAGCACGGAGTTGCGAGTACAGCACGACCAATGCGTGGAATTTGAACCTCAACAATGGCAACGCGAACAACTGGAATACTAAGGCTACGAACCAGAATAGGGTTAGGCCCGTTTCAGCACCTTTACGGATATACCGACACACTAAGTAGATAAAGAGGATATGGTTACAACGGATGGAATGTTAGAGGCTTATTTTGACTGCCGCAAAAGCAAGCGGAGAACAGCCAGTGCCATAATGTACGAAATAGACTACGGTAGCAAGTTGATAGCACTTCGCGACCGTATCAATAACCGTACCTACCAGCCGGGTAAGTCTATCTGCTTTGTCGTAACGCGCCCGCGATACCGAGAAGTATTTGCGGCCACTTTTGAGGACAGGATAGTACACCACTGGATAGCCCTACGGTTAGAGCCGCTTTTTGAACAGGTGTTTAGTCCGCGCACGTTCAACTGCCGGAAAGGTAAAGGGCAGCTGTACGGCGTTACCATGCTTTATAACGACATAAAAGAGTGCAGCCGGAACTACACCCGTGACTGCTATGTAGCCAAACTGGATTTGCAGGGCTTTTTCATGTCGATAAACAAAGCGATGTTAGCCGACATGATAGACGCATTTGTGGCCGAATACTACAAAGGCGATGACGTGGAGGATGTGCGTTATCTGTGCCGTGTGGTTATCTTGCACAGCCCGGAAAAGCACTGCGAACGGCACAGCCCACTGCACTACTGGAACTATCTGCCGCCTAACAAATCGCTGTTTACAAATGGCGATGGGCTGGGCGTAGCCATAGGCAATTTGTTTGCGCAGCACTTCGCAAATTTCCTGCTTAACATTCTGGACTGGTATCTGCTGAATGATTTAGGCTTTGTCTATGTCGGCAGGTATGTAGATGATTTCTACATAGTGGATGTGGATAAACAGAAGATATTAGCGGCTGTGCCGAAGATTAGGCGACTGCTGGCTAAATATGGTCTGACCCTGCACCCTCACAAATTCTATATCCAGCACTACACTAAAGGCGTAGAGTTTACCGGGAACATAGTAAAGAAACAGCGTATATATGTCTGCAACCGCACGCTGAAAAACTTTGTTATGGCAGTACGCAGGCTCAACCGGGCCGGCACCATAGAGGAAGTGGAACACGCGGTTAGCAGCATAAATAGTTATCTGGGCTTCATGCGACACGCCAACGAATACGGCAAGCGGCGAAAGATACTAAAGATGATAGAGCCGCAGGCGTTTAAGTGGGTTTATATCCGTGGCCACTTCGATACAGTGGTGATTAAGAAGAAATACAAGAAAAGAACGATAACCCTACAACGCATAAGAGATGGCGACTATTGACAAAAGAGAGCCGGAAGCCGTGCTGCACCTATCCGGGTTAGACACAGAATTAGTGCAAGTGCTTGCCAAACACTGGCTGGTAATTGCAGAGCAGCAAGATAACCAGATTATATTAACGCTATACAAGCATGACGAATGAAAGAGATTATAACTACAGTGGTGGCACTGGTAACTGCGCTGGGTGGATGGGAGGCGATTAAATACCTACTGAACCGCAAAACTAATGCCCGGATAGCAGATGCAAACGCTTTCAAGGTGGAACGCGAGGCACTGATAGAGGACTACAAGCGTGTGCAGGGCGAAGTGGACGAACTTAAAAAACAGGTGGCGAAACTGTACACGGAAATAGACACTTTGAAAAATGACCGCCTAAAGCTGATGCAGGAAAAAGGCGAACTGGAACTGGCACTAAAAGAAGCCGAAAAGCACGTTTGTTTGCAGCCGGACGATAAATGCCTGCAACGGCTGAACCCTAACGACAAATGCCGATTACGCAAGCTGCTGCGCGGCGAATATGCCAAAGACCACCCGGATGCAATACTGACCGAGGAGGATATGAAACGTAAACCAAGTGACGAACCTATAAACAGTAACGAAAATGAGAAAGATAAACAAAGTGATAATACACTGTAGCGCAACCCCGGAGGGGAAAGACTACACAGTAGAGGATATAGACCGCTGGCACCGCGAGCGTGGTTTTGACTGCATAGGCTACCACTATGTGATATACCGGGATGGCAGCGTACACAAGGGTCGCGATGTCGCCAAAATCGGTGCGCACTGCAAGGGGCAGAACGCTAACAGTATCGGCGTGTGCTATATCGGTGGCATGACCGCCGACAATAAGCAAGCCAAAGACACCCGGACACCCCAGCAGAAAGCCGCGCTGCGTACTTTGGTTGCGCAGCTCAAACAAGAATATCCGGGCATAACCGTACATGGGCATAATGAGTATGCAAACAAAGCGTGTCCGTGTTTCAACGTACAAACAGAGCTGTAGCCTATGAAGCATTTAGCATGGCTGGTTTGCGTCCTGCTGTTGGCAGGGTGCGCCACGACACGAAAAGCGACTTACCAAGTGCAGCAGGATAGCACATACAATGCTTCACACAGACTGGATAGCCTGTTTAGGGTAATGCTGCAACGTGATAGCATATACCAGCGTGACAGTATCTATATCTATGAAAAAGGCGATACCGTCACCAAGTATGTAGAGCGAACCAGCTACAAGCTGGAAAGGCTTACCGATACTTTGCGCGTTGAGCGTTGGCGCATAGATACACTGGTGGTGGTACGCACTGACAGTGTTAGGGTGGAAAAGCCGGTATATATCGAAAAGCAGTTAAGGTGGTATGATAAGGGCTTTATATGGGTGGGCCGTCTATGCTGCATAGCGGCTATCCTGTGGGGGCTTTTCCTGTACCTTAAACGCAAATTCTGATTTTCCATAATCAAGACCGCACCAACCCGTGAGGGCCGGCGCGGTTTATTTCATTTTGTACCATGCAGAACGTAGTCTATTACTTTGCGGTTTGCAGCGTCTATCTTATCCCGGCTAAACTTAATGTACACCCCGGTTATCTTTGAACCGTGAACGTGGCCCAAAGCCTCACTGATAGTGTCCTTTGGTATATCCAAGTCTGCGGCGTATGTAGCCCACGAGTACCGCGCCCAATACGATGTAATAGCAGGCTCAATGGGCGACATTATCGGCAGGTGGTTTTTGGTGTACTGCGGTTTGCCGCCTACCGTCTTAACCGGCCCTATCTTTCGCAGTGCCGCATTAAGATGCGCCATATAGTCTTTGTAATTGTCGTATGTGTCGAACGGTGCCAGCAGGTGTTTTTTGCCCCGGTAGCGGTCTAACAAGTCCTGTATTTCCGGCTCAATCTTAATACTGTAGAACTTACCTGTTTTCGCCCGTCTGTACTCTAACCTACCGTCCACTATATTGTCTTTGGTAAGCGTGGCTAAATCCACCATGTTAATGCCGATAAGGTAGAAAAGCAGCATAAACACATCCCTATATTCTGTGTCGTATGCCGACAACTGGAGTTTAAGCAGCTGGCGCATTTTCTCAACCGGCAGTACGCGCATGGCCGTTTCTTCGGACGGTATGCGGTAGTTTCGGAATGGGTAGTTTTGCGTTATGTTTTCATCCAGCGCATAGTTAATGACATTGCGCAGGTTGCGCAGGTGCATACCCCGGCTGTTTACCGACAGACCGTGCAGGGAATTATAAAAGCCGTCTATCCATAGTTTCGTTATCTTTCCAAACTGTATCTGGTAGGGGTTACAGTAGGTAGTCAGTTTCTTTAGTGTTTGTTCAAATAGTGTTTTAGTGCCGCCGGTCTTTGTGGCGATGACCGTTTCAAACAGCGTGCCGAGGGTAGGAACACCGACAGTAGGACTTTCCAAATCCAAGTCGGTAAGCATTTCACGCAGTTGCGGCCCGGTAAGATTACCCCACTGGCCATTTTCGCGCAGTTCTAAGATGCGGTTTGCCACACGGGTAAGCAGCGTATCTAACACCGAGTTTATGCGCTTTGCGCTTTTGCCTGTGGCCCGGCTGGTAGTGCTATCCCATTCATCAGCGGACAGGAAAATGCCCGTGGCGAGATACAGGTTTGTACCATATCCCACGGCGATTTGCACGGGATATGTGCCGTCTTTGAGTTTGCGCCGGGTATCAAGGCGCAATTTTGATTTTGCCATAATCTTTGCTTTGCTTTTGCTGACTTATAGCTGAAAAATATCCCCAAATATACCATTATCTACCATATTATTAACCACCAGCGACCACTTTTTAACCGTTTTTATACTATTTGCTGATTTGAAAATTTGCTGACTATTTTATGTAAGTTACTGATATATAGTACTATACAAAATTTTCCATCCGTTAAAATGGCTACCAGCGACTATATGCCTAACTATATAAAAGAGAATAATTTAACACGCTGTAAATCAATTAGTTACACATTATAAAAATCTATTTGCTGAAAATTTGCATTATTCTATAGTAAAGTCGAACACACCAGCATAGCCGCCAATGCCATTTATAACAGGCATAATGCAGTATTCACCTGCTGGAGCAGTAACCGTTATTTCATATACGTTATTGCGTATCTTTTTTGTTTCTACTTTCACGTCTTTGTCTTTTTCTGCACCGATAGACGAATGACCTATTATCGACACCGTGGCAGCAGTCAGATAGCGCATATCTTTTTTGACACTAAATTTACCCACGCCGAAGTCTTTAGCAGAGTATGCAGAAGTGAACATATAATATTTTGCGGCTTCATACGGCGATGGCACACCAAAGTATAGCCGAAATGTGGCGGTACTATTAAAGTGGTGGGAACTGGTAGAACCTGCAAAGGCTAATTTCGCTTTGCCCCTAATGATACTGCTACTGACTTTGGTTTGCTGATAATTCAGCACGTCTATCTTTTCAAAGTACGAACCGCACAAAGCATATACACCCAGACTATCCGTTTGTGCCTGTGCGTTTGCCGACACCAACAATGCTACTAACCCACAAATAAGTAATGCTATCTTTTTCATTTTTTCAGTATTTCTAATAATGTCTGTATCTGCTTATCTTTTTCAGCTAACATATCACGTACAAAACTTTCCGGGAGCATACCCGTATTTTCATTGACTTTACTATTTACGTTACTGTTTATATTGTTGCTGTTTACTGTCGGCACGGCTTTTGACTTCATTTCGCCGGTGCCACGCAGCAACCATTCAGCCGATACGTCCGGGCAAGCATCCAAGACACGCAAAACGGTGTCTAATGTTATGCGCTTACCGTGGCTTAATTGACTGTTTAACCTGCTTTGCGCTGCACTATCGCCAGACGCTACCGAATTTTCGGTTATCTTATTTTCTTTCAGTGCCATATTTATGCGATTTCGCACCATATTGGCTTTTTCTGTGTAGTCCATATTGTTTATGTTACCTATTTTTCTGTACAATTTTCGGCTGACAACCGAAATTTCTTTGATTTTTCTTTGGAAGTTACAGAAAAAGCCCTAACTTTGCACCAACGAACAAACAAATGAGCAAAAGAAAGACTGCCGACCAATGTAGGCCGGTTATCCATAACCACTTATCCAATTTATCCGGTTACAAAGGTAGGCAGTTTTTTCTAAAGCACCAACAAACCAATGAACAAAATAACGAAAAAGTTACAGAAAAACTGGTAAGTATGGCACAGAAAGTTAAAGAAAAGATTACGCGCGACTGCCTACGCGCCATGAAGATAGGCGATACAGTGGTGGTGCAATGCAAAGACGGCTACGACATGGATAGCCAGAAAAACACCGCCTATGCAATGCAGAAGATGGAGAACTGCCGGTTTGCCTGCAAGTCAGACGGACTGACCCTAACCGTAACCAAGCATGGTAACAGTTAAGCCGGTGTGCGACCCCGATAGACGCTACAGCCAGAAAGAGGCAGCGGAGCTTCTGGGCGTGGAACGGCACACCGTGAAACGCTGGGAGGATAACGGCTGTATCAAATTCTTTGTGCGCAAAGCGGGCCGGGCAAAGTTCACTACCGGGCGGCACATAATCAAGTGCTGGGAAGCTACCTATTTATAACAATTCAAATTTACGGATATGAGACGATACTATTTTGAACTGCTGGACGAAAACTATAACGATTTGGGTGCGTCCATTCCAGACGGAAGCAGTAAACAGGCTGCTGTAAACAAGGCAAAAAAGTGGATGCGTGAAAACGGGATAAAGTATGCGCAGCTATCAGTAAACAGCATGATAACAGACAACCTGTTACAGTGTATCGACATAGAAATTAACGATTAAATCATACAGATATGAAACGAGCATTTTATTACACGGTGTTTTTCGCGCTGGGCTTCATTGCCATTTTGGGCATTTTTTCAGAGCCGGACACGGCGTTAGATAACGTGCGATGGTTTACAGTCTTTTTCGTAACAAAGGCTGTAGGATTTGCCGCAGGGTATGCAGCATACCGCCTACTGGTACGCTGGGAAAAGCAGGGCAAAATACAAGTGTTAGACGATGACGAAATTTAATCACCAATAAATCAAAGATTATGCAACCAATTCAGATTAACGTACAGGTTAATGTCGGCTTAAACGCCGAACTGTACACGCTGCTATCAGCGATGTTAAACCGACCGGCTCAGGTGGCAGAACTGCCAGCCGCGCAGAAGCCAAGCAAACCGGCAAAGCCACAGCCGAAGCCGGAAGTAGCCAACAAGCCGACCGAGGACAAAGCCGAAACCGATAAGGACGCGCCCGAACCTCAACCGACCACAGAGCCGGAACAACAGCCCAAGTCGCAGGAAGCAGCCGACCCCGAACCCACACAAACCGAACAGGCAGGGCAAAAGGAGTACACGGAAGTAGATGTGCGTGCGGCGATGGATAGGACACGCAGGCGCATAGAGGGCGAGAACTACAAGGAAAAGACCGACAGCGAGGGTTACAAACGGTGGCATAGGACGCTGACAGGGTGGTTTAAGAACACGGCCGCCATGTTTGGTGCGGAAAAGCCCAGCGCATTGCCGGACAGCGAGAGCTGCGCCAAGTTTATAGCCTGCTGCGATGCGGTGACTGTGAAGAATGATGAGTTAGTAGAAGATTGTCCGTTTTGACCTATGGGAAAGCACGCATTATTAAGTCCGTCCGCAGCGCACAGATGGATTAACTGTGCAGCCGCACCGAGGCTGGAGGTAAACGAGCCGGACAGCGGCAGCAGCTATGCCGCCGAGGGTACGTTAGCACACGCCTACTGCGCTATGAAACTGAAAGAGTTTTTAGGCTACGACATTTCCGATGAGGTGGCAGAGATTAACGAGCTTAACGAGGAATACCACACGGGCGAAATGGACGAATACACCGACACGTACAAAACTATCGTGCTGGAGAAATACAACGCTGCACGCGCCACTGTGGAGGATGCGCAGCTGCTTATCGAAACACGGCTGGATTTCAGCAACTACATCCCGGACGCTTTCGGAACTGCGGACGCTATAATTATCGCTGACGGCACGATGGAGGTTATAGACTTCAAGTATGGCAAGGGCGTGAAAGTATCAGCATACCGTAACCCCCAGATGATGATATACGCGCTGGGCGCATACGACCGGTTTAACTTCGAGTACAAGATAGACCGTGTGCGCATGACTATCGTACAGCCACGTATCGACAACCTAAGCGAGTTTGAGTTATCCGTATCCGATTTGCTGGCGTGGGTAGATGAAACGCTGGTGCCGAAAGCACGCGAAGCCTACGAGGGTAACGGGCAGCAGAACCCCGGCGAGTGGTGCCAGTTCTGCAAGGTGAAAAGCAAATGCCGTGCGCTTACCAAAGTCTGCACGGATGCAGTCGCCAAAGACCCGAAACTGATAAGCACCGATGAGCTTGCCAAAAACGTACTGCCACTGCTGGCTACAGTTAAGACATGGTTAGCAGGCGTAGAGGATTACGCGCTACAGCAGGCATTAAGCGGCGTACAGTTGCCCGGCTGGAAAATCGTAGAGGGGCGAAGCATACGGAAAATTACCAACCAAGACGCAGCAGCCGTGGCACTGAACAAAGCAGGCTACAAGACCACCGAGATATACAAGCCGCAGGAACTGCGCACCATTACCGAGCTGGAGAAACTGGTAGGCAAAAAACAGTTTGCCGCTATCTGTAGTGAGTATATCGAGAAGCCGCAGGGCAAACCGACACTGGCCCCGGAGAGTGACAAGCGTCCGGCGATAGACCCGGTGCTGGATGATTTCAAGGACATAAATGTTTAGCGATGCAGACAGTATTTGATTTTGTGATGCAGCACCCCTTTTGGGCATTGTATCTGGCTATCCTGCTGGGTATAGCTGTACATGGATTTAGAACGAATAAACAATAAAAACGGCCCGGCGTTCCGGGAGTGGATAAAAAGTTAAAGATATGATTACACCGATTGTAAAAGACACTAAGGTAGTGTTCGGCCCGTGCCGATTGAGTTACACACACGTATTTAGCAAGTATGCACCGGACGGTGATACGGCTAACGGCAAGTACATGACAAACGTACTGATACCGAAAGAGGAAAAGGAAACCATAGCCGCGTTACAGCAGGCTATAGAGGCTGCAAAGAAAGCCGCCATAGTGTCGAAGTGGAGCGGCAAAGAGCCTAAGAAGCTGGATATGCCGCTGCACGATGGCGACACGGACAAAGAGGATGACACCTACGAAGGACATTTGTACGTCAACGCCAAGAGCAACACGCGCCCCGGCATTGTGGATAAGAATAAAGCCCCGATAGTGGACGAGGACGATATTTATAGCGGCGTATGGGCTATAATGTCCGTGACTTTCTACGGCTACGACAAGAACGGCAACAGGGGCGTAGCGTGCGGCCTCAACAACATTATGAAGTACAAAGACGATGAGCGTCTGGGCCGCAGGGCTTCGGCTGAAAGCGACTTTGCCGATTTGGATATGGAAGATGACGAAGATTTGTAAGCTATGGAACGGATAATAATAAAACTGACAGAAGAACAGCAGGCGTTAATCAAATTATCTGCTACTGCCATAGACGCTAAAGCCAGCAAATCAATTATAGAAGCTATGGACACTACAGACAGTGTAGAGATAAATAGTAATGACTTTGGCGAGGTGCTGGAAAGAACGGAAGAACAAAACCAGATGATAGTAGCTATAGGTTTGATAGCCATGGGCAAAATAGGCAAAGATTTGTAAACTGGAATGACCCACCCCGGCGGTAAGGATTAAAGGCCACGGAGCCGCCGGGGTTTTCCAAAAAAAGAAACAAGATGTACGATTTACTTTTTAACATAGCAGAACGGTGTCACACCGCAGCCACAAGGCGCGGCAAAGACACCACAGGCGCAGGCTGTATCAAGTCTTTGCGCATAGAGTTGGGCGAATACTGGAAAGCCGCCGACAGAAGCGCAGAAACACCCGAATTTGACGAGATAATAGAAAAGACGGGCAAACTATCGGACGAAGATTTTGCGGCTTACTACGAGGCTAATTTGCACAATACGGCGGCAGACGAACTGGCCGGCATTCTTATAGTGGCCGCTACGTGGCTGTGGGAAGCCAAGGCGGAAGCTGGCGGCAATTTCAAGCCGGAGCGGTCTATAGATGTAATGCTGCTATCCGGGGCTGTGCAGTTTGTCTGCGGACGCATGGCAGACCGGCACGACATAGAGCGTCTGCGCAAAATGGTTAATCTGAAAATGCGGTTTAACGAGTTGAGAAAGGATTAGCCGGATGCGCGAGATAGGGATAGACATAGAAACCTACAGCAGCCACGACCTTACAAAGTGCGGCGTTTACCGCTATGTGGAGGCCCCGGACTTCGCTATACTGCTGTTTGGCTACTGCGTGGATAGCGGCCCGGTATCGTGCGTGGATTTGGCGCAGGGCGAACAGATACCACCCGAAGTATTTGCCGCACTGACCGACCCGGAAGTAGTCAAGACGGCATTTAATGCGGCTTTCGAGCGCGTCTGCATGGGCAGGTACTTTTTCGGCAAACCGTTAGACCCTGCACAGTGGAAATGCACGATGGTACGTGCTGCACGCATGGGTCTGCCGTTATCGCTGGAGCAATGCGGCGAAGTGTTGAGGCTGGAAAACGGAAAAATGAAAGAGGGTAAAACGCTTATCCGCTATTTTTCCACACCGACCAAGGGCAAACGGCACTTACCGAGCGATGCGCCCGACCGCTGGGACGTTTTCAAGCGGTACAATATCCGGGACGTTGAGGTAGAGCAACAGATATTAGCCAAAGTGCGCAGGCTGGAGCCGGCCGCATTTGACGAAAGGCTGTACACGGTTGACCAGATTATCAACGACCGGGGCGTGCTGTTAGATAGGCAGCTGGCAGAAAATGCCACGCGCTTTGATGACGAATACAAAGCGCAGCTGTTAGATGAAGCCAAAGCACTAACGGGTCTGGAAAACCCGAACAGCCCGGCACAGATAAAAGACTGGCTGCACAAGGCTACGGGTATGTCGGTTGACAGCTTAAACAAAAAAAATCTGGACGATTTGGAAAACCAGCTTATCTACTGGCCGAAAGCGCAAAAAGTATTAGGCATACGGCGCGAAATGGGTAAGACCTCAACGAAGAAATACTGTGCTATGCTGGAATGTGTCTGCGATGATGGACGCATACACGGTCTGTTACAGTTCTGCGGCGCGGCACGTACCGGGCGGTGGGCTGGCAGGCTGGTACAGGTGCAGAACCTACCGCAGAACCATTTGCCCGATTTGGACTACGCGCGCAGTCTGGTTAAGGCAGGCGATTTGGACGATTTCGAGCTGAACTACGCTAACCCCACTTATGTACTATCCGAACTGATACGCACGGCGTTTATCGCCAAGCCTGGCTGCACTTTCCATGTCTGCGATTTTTCAGCCATAGAAGCGCGTGTAATAGCGTGGCTGGCTGGCGAGCAGTGGGTTTTGGATGTTTTCCGTGCAGGCGGTGACATATACTGTGCTACCGCAGGGCAAATGTTTCACTGCAAGGTAGAGAAGCACGGCGAAAATGCGGAACTGCGGCAAAAGGGTAAGATAGCCGTGCTTGCATTGGGTTACGGTGGCGGCGTGGCCGCACTGGAAAACATGGGCGGTAGCCGCACGGGATTAAGCCAGACGGAAGAAAAGGACATAGTAGTACGTTGGCGGTCTGCGAACCCCCGTATAGTCAAGTTCTGGGCTATCATTGAAACCGCAGCCGTAAGAGCCATAAAGACCGGGGAACGTATCACCATTAACAGGGGCATAGTCGTATCGTACCGCTGGGGTATGCTGCTGATAACCCTACCGTCCGGGCGCACTATCTGTTACCCACGCGCCGGTATCGGCATAGAAAGTAGCGATGGCTGGAGAGGCGACCACGAGATTATCGAGTACGAAGGGCTGAACCAGACTACGAAGAAGTGGGAAAAGATACGCACCTATGGCGGAAAGCTGACCGAGAACGTGGTACAAGCCATAGCCCGTGACATTCTGGGGCATATCATTCTGCGTGCAGAGGATGCAGGGCTGCACATTGTTTTCCATATCCACGATGAGATAGTAGTAGAAGCCGAACCGGGGCAGACACTACAGAGCGTGGAGGCGATTTTTAGCAAACCTATTGACTGGTGCCGTGACCTACCACTGAAAGGCGCAGGCTACACGACACCTTATTACCTAAAAGACTAAGAGTATGACAGACAGAAGATTTTTAAGGTTTTACTATGCCGCTATAAAGCGGTACGGTGATAAACGCTGGACTGCGCACCATGACGTAATAGAGTTTAACCCTAACTACACGGTAAGCGTCAGCGGTTGTGAAAAAGGAGATTTCGAGTACAACGGCGATAAACCGTATATCGTGGAACTTTCCAACGGCACTAAGTTTTTGTGCTTTTTCCACAACTTCGGCGATGCGTCGGATGACGAAATACTAAGCGCACACGGCGAAGCAGCTAACACCTATGTAGGTGATGAGTGTGTAAAGAAAGTGGCAAAGAACATTAACAAATTAAACCAGTATTGATATGAACAATTTAAGCGACAGACAGAATTTGCGTTATGAGTTGCTGAAAGCAAATAACTATGATGTAGACAACGCCAAAAAGTGCTACGACTTTGTAGCAGGCGACGAACCACAGAGCCAGTCGATAGCAGGTACTACGAAACTGGCAGACGGCATTTATATAATGTACGGGAAACACGCTGTACTGTTTACCGGGCAGGAAGTATCGGCGCAGGGTTGCACGGATATAGGCGTTAACTTCGGCGGTAAATCGCTGATTTTGGCGACAGAAGATATTAGCGATAATGGCATAGAGCTGACAACCCAGCAAGGCGGCACACGCTTTATCACCAACTACCACCAAGCCGCAGAGGATATGGACGGCAAAGCCGCCACGGACGATATACGCGACATTCTGAACATGGGTATATCTGATGATGAGTACATACCCAGTTTAGGTGAACTGTATTTTATTCTGGCGCATTTTACCCAGATTAACGCTGCGCTGAAAGCCGTAGGCGGCGAACCGCTGCACGATGATTGGTACTGGAGCAGCACGCAATACAGCACGCCCAATGCGTGGTCTTTGTACCTCAGCCATGGCTACGCGTACTGCTGGAATACTAAGGCTACGTACCAGGGTAGGGTTAGGCCCGTTTCAGCATTTTTACAATAGTTAGTAGTTAAACTTTAGCCCGGCGAAAGCCGGGCATTAAAATCCTCAGATATGAAATACTTTGCGTCCTGTAGTTTCGGGAAAGATAGTATAGCCACTGTGCTATTAGCCATACAACATAAAGAGCCGTTAGACGGCATATTATTTACGGAAGTGATGTTTGATGCGTCCAGAAATATATCCGGCGAAATACCAGAGCATATAACATGGATAAAAAACACAGCCATACCAAAACTGGAGAGCATGGGCGTTAAAACTCAAATCCTGCACAGTGACCGCGACTATATGTATTTTTTCAAAAACGCCGTAGGGGGGGAAGCACGCAGGCAAACTCTACGGCTTTCCACTGGCCGGCAAATGCGTGATAAATCGCGATTGCAAAGTTAAGCCGATAAAACAATATCTGCGGAATATGGGCAAAAACGTAACAGAGTACATAGGCATTGCGGCTGATGAACCGAAACGGTTACAGCGACTAAATGACCGCAAAATATCGCTGTTATCTAAATATGGGTACACAGAAGAAATGGCAAAGGAACTGTGCCGGAAACATAACCTGTTATCGCCTATATACGACACCGACACACGGGGTGGCTGTTGGTTTTGCCCTAATGCCAAAATATCCAGTTTATCCCGGTTACGCAAATTGCACCCGGACTACTGGCAGGAATTGGAGGCATTAAGCCATACGCCTAATTTATGCAGTTACGGATTTAGGTACGGGCAAACCTTACAGGAAGTATCGGCAAAGATAGATAAATACGATGAGAGGCAGAACATACGAGAAAGACAGTTATCACTATTTCCCGAATTAGAACACTATTAAAATATGATTGTACTAAGTTTATTTGACGGTATGAGTTGTGGGCAAATTGCATTACAGCAGCTGGGCATTAAGGTAGATAAGTTTGCCATAGCCCAGACAAAAGAACCGAAGCCGAGGAACTACGGTAACTGCCTGCTTTGCATACATACCTATATGGGTAGTGAATGTAGCCTAACTGACAACGCAGTGGACGATGCGCAGGACGGCTGTATAGATTATATCCCGGAGGACTGAACTATGAACGATAACGAGAATTTAAGCAGCATACCGGTGCAGGTAACATCCGAGCAGCTGCACAGGTTGTATGACCGTCTGGATGATGAGGCCACACCCTACGCATTGAGAGTAGGCAAAGGCGAAAACCATTTGAAAGCGATAACGATATACTACGATGGCAAAGACGTGGACTATTTCACTAACATTCTGAACAATGAAATTTAAGCTGAAATATGATTTTACGGTAGATTTGGCTACGGCCCACACGCGCACATCTAAGAAGTGGCGTAACCGACACTGGCAATGGAGCGAGCTATTAGAGCGATGTAGCGAAACGAAACGCACCGGCGAAACAGCAGCGGAGTACGCACGCATGAGCCGTGAGGAGCAAAGCAACATTAAGGACGTGGGCGGCTTTGTCGGCGGCTATCTAAGTGGCGGCATACGAAAAAATACAAACGTGCTGTACCGCAGTGTAGCCACACTGGATATAGACTATGGTACGGTGAACGTCTGGGATGACTTTACTATGGCTTTCAACTTCGCGGCCATGCTGTACAGCACACACAAACACAGCAAGGAAACACCGCGCTACCGTCTGGTATTTCCGTTGAGCCGACAGGTAACGCCAGCCGAATACGAGCCTATTTGCCGGAAAATTGCAGCCGAGCTGGGTATAGACCTTTTCGATGACACGACCTATGAACTACCGCGACTTTTCTACTGGCCCAGCACTTCAAAGGACGCGGACTATGTGTTTGAGTGGCAGGACGGCCCGGCGTGCAACGTAGACAAGATACTGGCGCAATATGTTGACCCGTTCGATGTGAGTGCGTGGCCGATGTCAAGCCGTGAGAACACGGTAATAGCACATGAGATAAAAAAGGCAGGCGACCCCGCCGAGAAGCAGGGCATAATCGGCGCATTTTGCCGGGCATACGCCATAGAGGACGCGATAGAGCGGTTTTTAGGTGACTACTACGAGCCGACAGGCACGCCGGGGCGGTACACCTACAAGATGGGCAGCGTGGCTGGCGGTCTGGTATGTTATGAACACAAGTTTGCATACAGTCACCATGAAACCGACCCGTCAAGCCGTCAACTGTGCAACGCTTTCGACCTGTGCCGCATACACCTGTACGGTGTCAAGGATGAGGGGAGCCGGGCAACGGACGTAACGCGCAAGCCGTCTTATGCGGAAATGCAGGAATTTGCCAGCAAGGACAAAAACGTAAAGCTGTTGATGGCAAGGGAGCGCAGCGCGTCCGTGGCTGACGATTTCGGCAGCGTGGAGGTGCCGGGTGATTACAGCGATGAGTGGAAAGCCGATTTGGAGTACACAAAATCCGGCAAGCTGCTGGGGAACATCCAAAACATAATACTGATACTGGAAAATGACCCTGCGCTGAAAGGCCACATAATACATGATGAGTTTACAGGCTTTGACGCTGTGGTGGGCGGTCTGCCGTGGAACAAGTCGGCAAGGAACTGGAGCGACCGGGACGATGCGAATTTGCGTGTATGGCTGGAAAGGAACTACGACATAACGGGAAAAGACAAAATCTATGATGCGACTACAGCCGTACTGACACGGCACAGCTACCACCCTATCAAAGACTATCTGAACAGCCTAAAATGGGATGGCACGCCACGGCTGGAGCGGCTGATTATAGATTATATCGGTGCGGAAGATACGGAGCTGAACCGGGCTATGACGCGCAAGCATTTCACGGCGGCGGTTACGCGCGTATTCCAGCCGGGCTGCAAATATGACTACTGCTTAATCCTTACAGGCCCGGAGGGCGCCGGAAAATCTACGCTGTTGGGCAAGATGGGCGGCAGCTGGTTTAACGACAGCATAACCACGACTGAGGGCAAAGAGGGCATGGACCAGCTGCGCGGCGCATGGATTATCGAAATGGGCGAACTTGCCAGTATCAAGCGCAGCGATGTAGAGAGTGTGAAAGCCTACCTATCCAAGCGCATAGACATATACCGGGCCGCATACGACAGGCGCAAAGCCGAACATCCGAGGCAGTGCGTTTTCTGCGGCACTACTAATGAAGCCCTGTTTTTGAAAGGCGACAACGGGAACCGGCGATTTTGGGTTATCGCCGTTGACCCTGCACTGCGGAAGCACAAGGACTGGCAGGCGGCGTTAGACCGTGACCGTGACCAGCTTTGGGCAGAAGCCGTGGAGTATTACAGGCGCGGTGAAAAACTGTATTTAGATGACCGATTAGAAGCCGAGGCAAGGCAGAGGCAGGAAGCATATAACGATGACAGCGACGACCCTATGGTGGCTATGTTGTACAAGTTTCTGGATATGAAACTGCCTGCTGACTGGCCCACACGCGACATAGCGGACAGGCGCAGGTACATACGCACGCCAGACCCACTGCAAGCCGAGGGCGTGGAGGTGCGCACCAGAGTTTGCGCAGCCGAATTTGTCTGCGAGCAACTGGGCCGCGATATGGCAGACAAGGAATTTAAGTACATGACACGTAGGGTTAATAAAATCATAGACAGTTTGCCTAATTGGGAGACAGTCAGCACCAGCCGACACGCCGAAAGGTGGTATGGCAGACAGAGGGCATTTAAGCGGATAGATAATACGGAAAGTGAGGACGATATATAAGTAACGGATATGGCAGCAAACATTAAAATGTCAACAAAAAAAATGAGCGAGCGAAAAAAGCATATTTGTTTTAGATGTCAACGGCATTTTTTGTTGACACGGTTTGTTGACACGGTTTGTTGACGCAAAAATATCTGAAAATCAAACACTTATATAATTTGTCAACAAAGAAACAAAAAAAGTAGTAGTAAGATATAGTTAATGTGATTTATAGAGTTATACCCACTTATACGCATAAAAACGTATGTCTGTATGCGCGTAAAGGATATTATAGGAAAAACAAAAAATAGCGTTGACATGAAAAAGAACATAGCAAATATAGTCAAGCACGCCGATGTATCGGAGAAGATGATAGAACGCTACCTGTGCGACAGCGTTAAACAAATGGGTGGTGTGTGCCTAAAGTACAGTAACGCTGGCATGGTGGGCTATCCAGACCGCATTTGCCTGTTATCCGGCGGCGTGGTTTTCTGGGTGGAACTGAAAAGCAAGGACGGCAGACTGAATGAGGCGCAAAAGATACGCATACGCCAACTGCGCGGCATGGGCCACACGGTTAACGTGTGCCGGAGCAAAGAGGATGTGGACGAAGTGTTAGAACCTTATAAATGCCGCGACCTATGATTTACAAGCCATACGACTACCAGCGCACAGCGATGCAGTGGATTATCGACAAGCCCCACTGCGGACTGTTTTTAGACATGGGGCTGGGCAAAACAGTGTCAACGCTGACCGCCATACAGCAGCTAATAGATGACTGCGAGATTAGCCGCGTTTTGGTGGTGGCCCCTAAAAAGGTAGCAGAAACCACGTGGAGTACGGAGGCCGAAAAGTGGGAACACCTGCACGACCTCAAAGTGGTTAAGGTTATCGGAACGGAAAAGCAGCGGTGTATGGCTTTGGCGCAGAAAGCTGATGTGTATGTGACCGGGCGCGATAACTTTGTTTGGCTGGTGGGCAAATACGGTGGTAAACTGCCGTTTGACGCACTGGTGATAGATGAGCTTACAAGTTTCAAGAGTGCCAAGAGCGAAAGGTTTAAGGCCATGCGCATAGCCGTACCGAGCGTTAAGCGTGTTATCGGTCTGACAGGAACACCGGCACCAAACGGGCTTATAGACCTATGGGCGCAGATGTACTGTATAGACCAAGGCCAAAGGCTGGGCAAGTCTATCAGCAAATACCGTGAGGCGTATTTTGAAACGCACAAGTGGAATAACATAATAGTCCGCTGTGACGTGAAAAAAGGCTGTGAGGAAATAATAAGGGCGAAGATAGCCGATATATGCCTAAGTATGCAGGCAAAAGACTACCTGCAACTGCCGGACATGATAATGCACACCGCCAAAGTGTACCTAAGCGAAAAGACGATGGCGGCGTACACCAAGTTTGAGAAAGAAAAGGTTTTGGAGTTCACCGCCGAACACGGAAACGAGCCTGCAAACATTCTGGCTAATTCAGCGGCAGGTCTGATGAACAAGCTAAGCCAGTTTGCCAACGGCGCAATATATGACGAAGATATGCAGGTACACAACATCCATAACGAGAAAATAGACCGTCTGGCAGAGATAGTGGAGGCGGCTAACGGAAATAGTGTGCTGGTGTTCTACCAGTACAAACACGACATATCGCGTATTACATCCCGGATGAAAGGCTATGAGGTACGGGTTTATCAAGGCGAAAAGGATTTGAAAGACTGGAACGCCGGAAAGATAGACGTACTTTTGGCGCACCCTGCAAGTACGGCGTATGGGCTGAATATGCAGGAGGGCGGCCACTATATCGTATGGTTTGGCACCGGCTGGAATTTGGAACACTACCAGCAGGCAAACGCCAGACTGCACAGGCAGGGGCAGAAATACCCTGTTACGGTTTACAATCTGATATGCGCCGGTACGGTGGATGAGCGGGCCAGCGCAGCTTTGGAGGGGAAAAAGGGCGTACAGCAGAGCTTATTAGACAGTCTTAATTACTTAATACGGAAACACTGTGAGCAATAGGAAGCGTGTAAACATATCGTTAGACCCGGCGACTTATGAGAAGTTGCAAAGGGTACAGCGCGAACATGGGTTTAAGAACCTGTGCGAGCTGGTGGTAGCGTTTGCGCATATACTTATAGACCGTATGGAAGTAGCAGGGAAAAGAAAGTATGATTTGCAGGAAGATGACGGCAGGTATATAGATACTATGTTCGATGAACTGGGGCACGTACACAGAGTACCGGACGGAACGGTACCAGTTAGGCATAATAGTAAGAAACTTAAATGATACTGATATATGGCTAAGGACAAGGAATATAACAAGCTGATACATACTACACGGTGGTTAAAGCTAAGGCGCGATGTATTAACCGCACATCCTTTGTGTCAGAGGTGCAAGGTTAACGGACTGCTGACACCAGCCACAGAGGTACACCACATCCGACCTGTAGAGGAAGCGTTTACACACGCAGAGAGGGTGCAGCGTATGTATGACCCACACAACCTACAGGCATTATGCCACGACTGCCATGTTAAGGTACATACAGAGATGGGCAGGGGTGGCAAGGATGCGACACGAAAGCGCAACGAAAAGCAGGTGCAGGATATTATAAAAAAATTTTTTGGAAGCCCGGACGATTAGGCCGGGGGTACTTTTTTAAGACGGGGGTAGTGCCGTTAAACCTCGCCCCCACTCTTTTAAGTGTGCGAGAAAATTTTTGAAAATGTGGAACTTTGGACGAAAACGAATAAAAATACAGCAATAATGGCGAAAACTGTTAATGATTACAAAACGGAGATAATAAAGGTGCTGAAAGCCCACAAACTGTACAGCAAAGGTCTGGATATGCAGGTTATATCGCTTGCCAGTGCTTTGCGAAATTTGGAAATGGCAAACGACCAGATAGACACGCTGACAGAAACGACCGTGTGGGAGAAAACCCGGTACGGCGAAAAGTTGGCCCCACATCCTGTTTTCAAAATCGCCAAAGAAGCGCAGGAACTGGTAACACGCCAGATGAAAGCGTTAGGACTGACGGCAGAGGATTTGGCAGGAGAGGTGGAAGATGACCCACTGGTTAACCTTACCAAGAAATTAGCCAAGAAACGCAAGCAGCCTAAGATTATCAAACCGAACACCAACGAATGACAGAGGAAGAAAAGGACAAACTACGGCAAGCGAAAGCGGACGTTACCGACCTGTTGGCAAGCACTGACATAGACCGTTACCGACTAACCGAAGTGGATAGCCGGTTAGACGGCTATGTGCGCGAAGTGGCAGGCAACCCGGACGGGCATAACCTGTATGAGCAGCTGGCAGTAGCGCGGTTTTTCAGACTGTGCGACAAATACGGCATTAACGCTACCGAGGTGTGGCAGTTTTTCGACCTGTACGAAAGTCTGTACTTTCCGGGCAAGGCCGGACAGCAACGCTACAAGCTGACCCCTGTACAGGCTTTCCAGTTTGCCAGTATCTTTGCGTTTTGGCATGATGACAAACGTGTGGTGCGTGAAGTGGTGTTATATGTGCCGCGTAAATTCAGCAAGACAACCAGCACAGCGTCACTGGCTATATACGACTTGCTGTATGGCGATGCAAACGCCGAGAGCTACACCGGGGCGAACAGCAACGACCAAGCGAAAAAATGCTTTGATGTGATACGCGGCTGTATGCGGAAGTTAGACCCGAAAGAACGCAGGTACATAGTGAACGAACAGACCATTAAGAGCCGTAGGAAAGACCGCACGGCATTTGCGCAATGCCTTACCGCCAACGCCAGAACCAAAGACGGACTGAACGCCAGCACGGTAATTATGGATGAGTTTAGCCAAGCACGCAGCAGTGAGTTACTGACCGTGCTAACTACGTCTATGGGTGTGCGTGAAAATCCGCTGACTGTGATAATAACCACCGCGTCTGACGTGTTCGATGGGCCGTTTTACGAAATGCTACAAGGCTATAAATCAGTGCTGCTGGGAGAGTATGAAGATGACAGCGTGTTTGTGCATATTTTCGAGCCGGATTTAGACGACCCGGAAGATGCGGAAAGTACGTGGCGCAAAGTACATCCGCATTTGGGTGTGACGGTAAGCATGGATTTCTACAGGCAGGAATATAAAAACGCACTGCGTAACGGCAGTGAGGCCATGTTAGCTTTTCGTACCAAGCTGCTAAACTTGTATGCAGAGAACGAGCAGCGCAGTTGGATTAGTAGCACACTGGCACGCCACATAAGCAGGCAGATAAGCATAGATGGTATCAAAGGACGGCCCGATGCGATGGTAGCGATAGACCTAAGCGAAAGCGATGACTTTAGCGCGGTGACTATGGGTATGTATGACACTGCACACAAAAATTTCTTTTTCCACACATCCTATTTCTTTCCGGCTGGTGCTTTGCCCGGACACCCTAACGAAAAGCTGTACAGGGTGTGGGCTGAAAAAGGCTATCTGATACTGACCGATGGCGATGTGATAGACTACAGGCGCATAGTGGACTATGTACTGTATCTTAACCAGCACGTCCGGGTGTTGGGCATAGGCTACGACCCGTGGAAGTCGCAGGAGGTTATAAATATGCTGGCAGCGTCCGGCGCAGGCAACGTGATTAAGGGTGTGCGGCAGACCTACGGCGTGTTTACTGCGCCGGTAGAAAGTTTTGAGCATGGGGCAAAGACTGGCCATGTTTTCATAAACGACAACCCTATTAACGCCTACTGCTTTGGAAATGCTGTGCTGGATAGTGACAAGCTGGAGAACTGCAAGCCGGTGAAGCGCAAAGCGAACCAGAAAATAGACGGAGTGATAACCATGCTGATGTGTATGCGTCTGTTTATCGACTATGAGCGATAATTTTTTTTTGGGGCTGGTACCAGATACCCACTTTTCCGTGTAGGGTAGAAACACTTTATTTTTGGAATGGGTATTTTTACCAACATACGGAATTTTTTTAGGCGCAGCAACACTGACGGAGGCAGCGCAGAACCGGCGCAGACACCGCGCACGGGCGGTATTCCTTTGCTTGCATCCGATACCGCGCTGAATGTCGCTACAGTTTACCGATGCGTGAACCTGTTAGCGGACAGCGTGGCAAGTCTGCCAGTGCAGTATATGCGCAAAAAGGGTAACATCTTTGTGGAAGACCGCAGCGACCGTATGCACTATCTGCTGAATGTGCAGCCCTGCGAATATCTTTCAGCGATAGACTTCTGGCAGATGGTAGTGCGGTATGTGCTGCTGCGCGGTAACGCTTATATAGTGCCGGTCTATGACTACAACACTATGGAAGTGGGGCGGCTGGCATTGGTTGACCCGGCGTGTGTGGCGCATGACACGGTAAACGACACCTACACGATTAACGATGTACACGCAGGGATTAGCGGCGTGTATGATGAAAGCGAGATACTGCACATCAAAAACTACAGTTATGACGGGAAAACCGGGCTATCTACGCTGGGGTTTGCACGCATATCATTGAGCATAACCAGCACTGGCGACCAAGAAACGCTAAACCGGTTTGCCAACGGTGGTAATGTCCGGGGCATAGTCAGCAACGATACGAGCGTGCGCGGCTTTGGTGAGTACCAAGACAAGGAACTACAGAAAACGGCTATAGATTTGGATAGCAAGTTTAGAAACGGTGAGCGCATAGTATCACTGCCGGGGCAGGCTAAGTTTAACCCGATTTCATTAAGCAGCACTGATATGCAGTTTTTGGAAACACGCAAATTCAGTGTGCGCGAGATATGCCGTTTCTTTGGTGTGCATCCGTCCTTTGTGTTTGATGACACCAGCAATAACTACAAGTCTGCGGAAATGGCTAACGTGGCTTTCCTTACCAACACGCTAAATCCGCTGCTGCGCAAAATCGAAGTGGAACTGCACAGGAAATTAGTTGCACCGTCTTTGTGCTGTAAACGGAAATTCCAGTTTGACCGGCGCGGTCTGTATGCGTGTGATTTGGATAGTCGTGTTAAGTACCAAGCCCAGACGATAGCCGCAGGTCTGTACACTGTGAACGAATGGCGGCAGGAAGAAAACAAACCAGCCGTGGAGGGCGGCGATACCGTTATGGTGTCGGCTAACCTCAAAAGCATAGAGGAACAGACTACGCAGCCGGAACCACAGGCACCGGCAGAACCCGAACCAGATATTAACCAAGAGCCGGGCAATGAACCGGACGAAAAAGGAGATACAAGCAATGGCGAAGAATAAAGACGCAGTAATAAACCGCATACTGCACACCGTAACCGATTTGCGTGTGCGTGAAGCCCCGGAGGGTGAAGCGGCCAGTAGAACCATTACCGGCTACGCTATACTGTTTGGCGTGCCGTCCGCACCGCTGTACGATTGGGAAGATGAGGAAGCACGCGAAGTTATTGCGCCGGAGGCAGTGACTAAAGAACTGCTGGACGGCTGCGACATTAAGATGACAATGTTTCACGACCGGCAGCTGATTTTGGCGCGGAGCAAGAACGGCGCAGGCACACTGAAATACGGCGTAGATGACAAAGGCGTGTACTTTGAGTTTGAGGCCCCGAACACGGTAGATGGTGACAAGGCTCTGGAACTGGTAAGGCGCGGCGACATATCCGGCTGTAGCTTTGCTTTCAGCACTCACTACTACGACAGTGCGTATGTGCAGCGAACAGTGCAGCGTGTGGACGGCAAGACTATCATAACCTACACGGTTAACGTGATAACCGGCATATATGATTTCACACTGGCGGCTGACCCTGCATATCCAGACACCAACTGCGAGGCAGAGGTACGCGAACTGATTAGGGAACTGCGAGAGCAGGAACAGCCGGACGGCAAGGAGGAAAGGGAAAAGAAAGTGCGTGAGCAAGTACGTGAAATGCGCCGTGCTGCAACGCTATCACTATAACGAATGTTTAACTACTTAAAGTTTAGTTTTTGTATGAAAAAGGAAAAAACGGTAAATGTGCGTGAGTTGGTTAATAAGTATCAGGCCAACTGCGACCGTATCGGTGAAATAGCCGATGCGTGCGAAAGAGAGCAGCGCGAGCGTACAGAAGCGGAAACCGCCGAGTATAACGCGCTACTGCGTGAAAACCAACTGCTGCAAATGAAGATGCAGGCAGTGGCGGTGGAGAAGCTGCGCGAGAACCCTAACACCGTGGAGGATGCAAACCGCATTATCCGCGAGAACGTGGCAGCCGGCCGTCAGACGCAAATTATGCTGGTGCGTGATTTGGTGATGGTGGCAGACACTACCGCCGGTGGAATTGTGCCTGTTAAGGTGCAGGATATTTTAGACCCGTTGGTAGAGGGGCTGCTTTTGGATAAAGTAGGTCTGCCTATGCCTACAGGTCTGGCAGGTGATTACATCTGGCCCACCTACGAGACTGTGGAGGCTACGATACAGGGCGAGGGCGTGGCACTGACCGACACCGAAATTTCGATGTCTAAACTGACCGCTTCGCCCCAGCGTATCGGTATCGCTATCCCGGTTACACGGCAGGCGATTAACCAGACCGAGGGTGTGGTAGAAATGATTGTTAAGAAGCTGATGCCGCTTTCGGTTACAATGCTGCTTAACAAAATCATGTTTAGCACTACAAAGGTTGCGAGTGCTACGACACTGGTAGGCCCGTTTGTGGCATTGGCAAGTAGCCCGGTAGAAGTGAGTACCGAACCTACGTTCAAGGATTTCAACAAGATTAAGGCAAAGGTACTGGCTACCGGCGTTGATGGTGAACACCTTTGCTGGGTTATGACTAAGGCGCAGAAAGCTATCGCCGAGGCAACACCGAAAGACGCAGGCAGCGGCATTATGGTTTGTGAAAACGACCGTATCGCAGGTCTGCCGGTGTTCACTACAAACTATATCGGTGAGGGCTTTATAGGTCTGGGCGATTGGCGTTACCAGCCTATGGGTCTGTTTGGCGACATTTCGTTTATCATAGACCCGTACAGCCAAGCACGCAAAGACGCTGTGGATTTTGTGCTTAACGTGAACTACGGCACTACCACGCTGCGCACAGAGGCTTTTGCGCTGGCAAAATGCAAAGCCGCAGCAGGTGTAGGCGGATAATGAGATTAGGAACATAGGTTTAGTTTTATAAGATTGTTTGATTATGGCTACAGTGGATATAGCACTACTTAAATCGCACGTCCGGGCAGATGACTTTAGCGACGATGACCAGTATTTGGCGCAGTTGCTGGAGGCAGCGGAAGAATATGTAACGACCGCTACCAACCGCAGCGCAGATGAATTGCTGGAAATGGGGGACGGTGAGCATTTACCGGCTACGTTACAGCAGGCGGTCTTACTTATCGCCGGCCACTGGTACAATCAGCGCGAAGCCGTTAGCGGCGTGCAGATGGCGGAAGTGCCATATACACTGCAAGCCTTAATTAAACCGTATCGCAAACTGGTAGATGAAGTTACGGAATGAGAGCAGGCGCACTGAAATATAAGCTGGAGTTACTGGAGCCAAAACGCACCACAGACCGCATGGGGGCTGAAAAGGTGGAATATACCAAGACACGCACCGTATGGGCTGAAAGGGTTAGGGCTACAGGTAGCCGAAGCGAGGAAGTCGGGGAGCATTTTCCAGACTACACCGTAGAATTTAATATACGGGATGCACACCCGGTGCAGGAAAACTGGAGGGTGCAGCAGCTGGGCGGTTATCTTTATACCGTGACGAATATAGTACCGAATTTGGATAAGGGATATAAAACCCTGTTATGTGAACGAGTGAACGAATAGTTACCATTATGGCACGAAGTGTAGCCTACGATGATAGGAATTTGCAGCAGTTATTTGCTGAACTGGAGCCAAAACGCAGATTACAAGCGATAAAGGGCGGCTTTCGCAGGGAAGCCAACAAAGTACGAAAGACGGCGATAAACAATCTGCGTAACAGCGTCCGTTCTAACAAGGATTTGGAAAAGGGCGTGCGTGCGATAGTATTCAAGCGCAAAGCCGGATTTCGGGTTACGGTAGGCACAAAGAAAGCCGGGAAGAATGGCAAGGGCGAAGCAGGATTTCACACGAACCGCCAAGGCCTCAAAAAGCCGGTGTTAATCTGGGTGGAAGAGGGAACGCAGGAGCGAAAGACCAAAGGAAACGGCGGCAAACGTGCCGCACGGCGCAGGTCTGCACACAGGACGGGACGCATGAGGCGTTACGGTTTTATGACACAAACGCTGAATGACGTAAGAGATACTGTTACTGCCGACATTCACGATATGGTAACTGATAATGTCTTAAAGATAGCGCAGAAGTATGGGTGTAAGTAAGTCAAGTTTAAGTGCCGGTGAAATTATCCGGGATATACTGGTTAATAACGCAGAAGTGGCCGCACGTGCAAAAAAAGTCTTTCCAGTGGTGGAAGATAGCGCGGAACTGCCATACATAGTGTACAGGCGTACACAACTGGAGCAGGAACCGGCAAAAGGCAGGCGCGGTGCTGACACGGTGGGCATTGAGATACTTTGCTATACGCAGCACTATACGGAGGGCGTGGAACTGGCGGAAGCCGTGCGCGATGCGCTGGATGGAGCGCAGGGCGAGAAAGACGGTTTGGTTATGCGCAGCTGCTATCTGGCAGACAGCGAGGAAGCATGGCAGGACGATGCCTATGTACAGCAATTAGTGTTTAATGTTAAGATATAAAGAATATGGCAAAAAGCGGATATTGTAACGGTAGCGATATGCTGCTGTATGTAAACGGCAAAGCCGTTGGAAGTTGCACTACGCACACTACCACATTCAACAGCGAAACCAAAGAGCGTGCGGTTAAGCCTGTAGCGTCCGCGCCCCTAAGCAGCGGACTGTGGAAGAAGAAAGGCGTAGTAGGTTTGTCGTACTCTATCAGTGCCGAGGGTCTGGTATTCTATGACGAAACGGAATGTGGGTTTAAGACCCTGTTTGCGCTGTGGAAAGCAGGCAAGCCGGTAACGGTTAAGTGCATGGAACGTGATAACAGCGATGAACCCTATCTGGAGGGTGGCTGCGTTATTACTTCGCTGGAGCGTACAGACCCGGCGCAGGATGACAGCACCTATAGTATCAGTCTGGAAAATGACGGTGAGCCTACCTCACTTGATGAAAGTGCTATTACTGAAAATGCCGCACCCGGCGTAGGAGGTTGAGAAGATGGCAAAAGTCGAGGTTACGATTAACGGAAAGGCATACCCCTGTAGGCCGACTATGGGGGCTATGCTGCGTTTCAAGAAAGAAACCGGCAAGGAGGTAACGGAGATTACCAACAGCGGTTTAGCCGACTTATGTACATACCTGTACTGCTGTGTCGCGTCCGCTTCGGCTGCGGACGGCGTGGATTTCAAAATGTCGCTTATGGAGTTTGCCGATGCGTTAGACCCCGAAGATATGGCGGCGTGGGCGAACCAGATGCAGCAGAACAGTGGTACAAACGGAGAAAATGCAGATGGGTTAGAAAAAAAAAGCTGAAGCCCTACGGCATATTTGATTTATTGGGTGTCGCGCTGGGCTGCATACGGCTAAGTTATGACGATTTCTGCAAATTGGACTTTGAAGAATTTGCGGCAGTCTATAAAGCCTATGCAGAACAGCGCGATACTGATTTTAAGGACAACTGGCAACGGATGCGCCTACTGGCTACCATAGTTATACAGCCGCATTTAGACAAGCGGCATAAAGTTACGCCGGAAAGATTGCTACCGTTTCCGTGGGACAAGGCCAAGAAAAAGGCGGCAAAGAAAGTGCCTAAGATTACGCCGGAACAGCAGCGTAAGCGCATGGCCGAATTAGTGAAGAAATTAGGAGACCAAACAATATAGCAGCTATGGCAGGCAAAAGCACAATTAGCATAACATTCAAGATAGACGGCGATAGCAAGGAATTTAAGGAACTGACGGCCGATGCGGACGGGCTGAAAAAGGTAATACAGTCCACCATAACGCAGTCAGACAACCTTAAAAAGTCGCTGATAAACTGGAGCCAAGGCGTACAGGCGATTAGTGCCATAACGGACACTATCGGCAATGTTTCGTCCGCTTTGTCGCAGTTTTCAGACCGCATGAGGGGCTTACAGTCGGCTAACATAATGATAACGCAGCTGACAGGGAAAACAGGCGATGAAATGCTGAAACTGCGCAACAACGTGCAGGCGGTGGCAGAACATTTTGGCGCAGATTTTAACGAGGTGCTACAGTCCGCAAACAACCTATCTAAAGCGTTTGGCATTAGCATAGACGATGCGATGAAGTTAGTGCAGGATGGGTTTGTTAGTGGAGCAAACGCAAACGGCGAATTTCTGGACACACTGAAAGAATATCCGCGCTATTTCAAGGAAGCCGGACTATCAGCGGAGGATTTTGTAGCCATTACGACCAACGCTGCACAGCAGGGCATATTTTCCGACAAGGGCGTGGATGTTATCAAGGAGGGTAATTTGCGCATACGCGAAATGACTACAGCCACTGCCGATGCGTTGAATAACATAGGCATATCCGCAGAGCAGGTGCAGGCGGACTTGCAAGCCGGGAGCATAACCACGTTTGACGTTATGCAGATGGTTGCAGCCAAGCTGAACGAGCTACCGGCAAGCAGCGCAGCCGTAGGCACTGCCATAGCTGACATTTTCGGTGGGCCGGGCGAAGATGCAGGACTGGAGTATATAAAAACGCTGGCAAGCATACAGCTGAACATGGACGCAGTGAAAGCGGCCACGCAGGGAACGGCAGAGCAGCAGGAGAGGCAGATACAGGCGCAGGAAAATATAAAGAACGGACTAACCAGCCTTATAGATTTGTCGGCTATCTACACGGATGTAAGGCCCTATGTGGATTTGACGGCACAAATAGGCATGGCGGCGATGGGCATAGGCAGTCTGATTAAGACTGTTAAGGCTATGAATATCCAGCAAGCCATATTAAAGACGCGCATAGTGGCTGTGGCTGCTGCGCAGAAAATGGTAACTATCGCTACTACCACATGGACTGCCGTACAAAAGGTGCTTAATCTGGTGCTGACGGCTAACCCTATCGGCTTAATCATTACCGCTATCGGCTTACTGGTAACGGCATTGATACAGGCGTACAATAACTGCGAGGGCTTTAGGCAGATTGTCGATAAGGTCTGGGAGGGTATTAAGCCGCTGGCAAATGCCATTATGAACGGTTTGGCAAAGGCTTTCGAGTGGCTGGTAGAAAAGTGTAAGGAGGCGTGGGAATGGCTTAAAAACATTTTGGGTTTAGGTGGTAAGAAAGTGGAGGTGGCAGTAGATGTGTCGCGTCCTAAGACCAAAGCCCCTAAGATGGATTTAAGTGGTGGCAAGAAGGACACGGGCAGGTACAATTACACCCCGACTGGTAAGAAAAGCAAGGGCACGACTGATAATAAGCCGCTGTGGACGGAAGATGCAAAGACGTTAAAGGAGATAACCGATAATATCCAGATACTTAACGACAAGCTGCAAAACGCTAATGTCGATGAGGCCGCTATGCTTAACCAGCAGATAGAGTCATGGAACAAAAAAGCAGAAGCGATTAAAAACGCAGGCAAGGCAGTGGATAATACCCCACTGTGGAAAGAGGATGCAAACACGCTGGAAGAGATAGGCGATAATATCCAGATACTTAACGACCAACTACAGACAGCCACTATAGACGAAGCCGCACTGATTAACCGGCAAATAGAGGCATGGAACGAAAAAGCCGATGCGATTAGAAATGCCGGAAAAGAGGCCGAAAAAACAGCTGTTAGTACGGGCAAGGCTTTGGAAAAAGGCTGGGGTGGCATTAAGAGTATCGGCAGCAGCATAGAGGGGATAACCGATGCACTGAAAGGCAACGGCAACGCATGGCAGTTGGTAACAGGTATTGTGGATGGCTTCATAGGTTTATACGAGGGCATACAGACTGTTGTAGGAATAATTAACCTACTAACAGGTGCAAGTGCTGCACACGCCGCCACGAAAGGTGTAGAGGCTACAGCAGAAACTACAGAGGCGACAGTACGTGCTACGTCTGCTGCAACTAATGCCACAGCCTCAGCGGCCATAATTACAGCGAATAAATTAGAGGCTGCGAGCTGGAAAGAATTAGCAGCGGCAAAGTATATGGCCGCCCACGCTTCGATACCGTTTGTCGGCTTTGGTATAGGTGCCGGTTTTGTTGCATCCATGCTGGCTGTAGTGGCGGCGGCTGGTGTTCCTATGCTGGCAGAGGGCGGTATAGCGTCCGGCCCTACGTTGGCTATGGTTGGTGAGTATGCAGGTGCAAGTGGAAACCCGGAAGTTATCGCACCGCTGGATAAGTTGCGCGGTATGCTGAAAGAACCGGCGGCGGTTGATTTTGGCAGGGTTAAGTTTGAGATTAAGGGCCGCACACTGGTAGGTATTCTGAATAAGGAAAACGAAATTATTAAGCGTAACTGACATGAAGCATTTACGATATATGGGTGAATTTGTCAGCGTGGCCGGGATTGTCTGGCGCGTTGAAATTTTGCAGGAAGCAGACGCAGATTTTGAAGTTATAGGCAGTCTGGCTTTTCCTGCTGACGAGCCACTGGTTATAGAATGGGGCAACAAGAGCAAAGAGGAAGTAATATGTAGCAGTGTAGCCACGCTTAAAATAATCAGTCCGGGCGACCGAACCTATGAAGATTTGTACAGCATAGAAGTGGGGCGCGTAAGGCTGGACGTGTACCGTAACAATGTGCTATACTGGAGTGGTTGCATAGACACCGAATTTTACGAAGAACCATACGAAATGCTAAATGGCTATGAAGTCAGTTTGACTTTTAGCGACTTTGGCGTGTTGGATAGGTTAAAGTATGATTTGGCCGATATGCGAACACTTTATGAGATTGTTAATTACTGTGCCGGACGCTGTGGTATAAACTGTGGTGGCATAGACGATAGTCTTATTAGTACGCAGCTAACAGCGTCCAGCGGTGCATTAAGCCTAAAATCTTTGCAGGTGCGCAGTGATAATTTTTATGATGAGGACGGCGAAGCCTCAACATTGGCAGAAGTTATCGAGGGCATTTTACAGCCATTGGCACTACGGATGATACAACGGTGCGGAAAGATATATATCTATGACCTTAACGGTCTATATGTTAAAGCGAACGTAAAACAAATAATCTGGGATGGCGACAGTCAGACTATGGGCGTGGATAAGGTCTATAATAATGCAAAGATAACATGGAGTACCTACGCGCAAAGCGGAAACCTTTTGCCAGATAAATGCTGGCCAGAGAGCATAGAAACTGATGCGTCACTAATGGCACTTAATAATCTGGCAGGTGGAAGCAAGAACGGCGCAAATTATTTTTCGTACCATTACAGCACGGTATTAGATGACTGGATAGACGCTACGGACTGCGGTTTTACCATTTGGACTGCTACCGAGGGGAATAACGCAGAGTTAGGCGAAAATGTACGCTTTTTCAAAATCGTGCCGCAGTATGACGGAACAGAAAGTGAGGGTATTGCTATTTATTGGAAGTCTGTACAAGGTATAAAGCGGAGCTGGGGCAGTGGCTGGAGTGCTTTTTATGGTAGCCGGGGCAATGGTAGCAGTAACATTCCCGGTACGTCTATTGACGCCATAGGCCCGGCCTTATTCAAATCAAGCAAAGTATGGTTGCCACCGGTAGCTGCGTCTAAAGAACTAATAGTGCGTATCGCCATAGATTTGCTGTTAGACCCACGGTTTAACCCGTTTGAAACCGCAGCAAATCTGATGAAAGGTGTAGAGCAAAAAGACTGGTACGACCTGTTTAATACCTATGGGAATTTTATATACGTGCCTGTTACAATTAAGTTTCAGCCGGATGGAAGTGATACCGTATATGTATGGACTAACAGAAGCATAGTAAAACGGAGTATAAGCAGCCCTGTAACAACACTTAACGGAACGTATGGAAGTTGGGTAACATATACAAATGACAATAGCCCTAACGATTGGGGCTATCTGTGCTACTATGATGCAAAAGACCATGTAGATACCAGCGGCGTATTAGGATGGAAACAGAACAGGCCGGCTATAAATCCGCATAAAAGTCAGTTAATATCTGTGCTGGAAAATGCCGAAGCCGGGCAATACATACCATATCCGAACTACGGAGGGCGCGGCGGCAAACTATGGGTAGAGGTACACGGTGCCGGTTGGTATATAGTGAATGAGGGTACGGAACTGGAACGTAGCGAGAATGGCCCAAAGGGATTATGGAACAAGGTAAGCTGGGTTTTGATGAAAATCCCAGAAATAGAGATTATGAATAACACGCAGTTTGACCAAACTATAAGTACCGATGATGTAGAATATAATGCGGAAATAAATAGTGCGGCTAAGGAGGCTATAGAGATAGACACTATTTGCGGTACGAGCGCAGAGGGTGTGCCGACGGCAAGAGGCGCGTATTTTGATGTTTCTACCGAGAAGCAGATTAAAGAGCTGACACGAGCCGGGCGGACTACGCAGGTAGAAGATTTGTTAATAGGCACGTTATATAGTCAGTTTGGGCAACGCCGCACGACATTAAGCGGCGAAGCACAGATAACGCACGACCCTATAGCAACATACAAAGAAGATAATCAAGGTGACAAAAAGTTTATACTTGTGGAAGATGTGCAGGATGTGATTAAGGACACCAGCGACACTACATTTATAGAACTAAGACCAGATGAATATACCCGTAATGATTAGAGGCTATGGCAGTATATGAATATAAACTAAGGACGTACAAGCGCGGCGCACGTCCGCGCAGTGAACGGTTGCGAGAATTAGGAGGCGAAAGCACTGGTAGCGGTGGCAGCACTGTTGTAAGCGTTGGCGGTGGTGGCAATGTGGTTAGTGCGACAGACCACACACACGCAAACAAGAATGATTTGGATAAGATTACAACGGATGCTAACGGTTATTTGTATTTAACGCAAAACAAAGAAACACAAGACGATGAGGGTAACGACATTATCGAGCGAGTAACCGAGAAAGTAAAAGCCGGTTTTGCGGACATGGCCTATGACTTAACCGAGGACAGCCCGGTTAGGCAGCAGTTTTTATCCCGGCTGGCTGATGATGTCGCCAAAGGAAACCTGACCTTTGAAAAAATGCTTACCGTGCTGGGGTTGTCCGTTTTCAAAGGCGGTGCGCAGTTTGGCGAGTTCATTAAATCCCTGTACGCAGGCAAGGGCGCAGGCATAGACGATTTGGGAAATGCCGAATTTGAAAGCGTCCGGGTACGCAGCTACTTTGAGTGCATGGAGCTGATAATAAACCGCCTATCAGCCATAGAGGGCGACCAGATACTGACGGAAGCGGACACCATAGAGAGCGTGGACGATTTGGGCGATAACTGCTACGGTTTGCATCTGCGCAGCAAATGGGATGGATATTTTACCGCGCAGTACCCTAACAATGTGCTGAAAGGTATCATTAACACGCTGGCTACCGGCAGTGGCGTATATTACACCAGTTGGATGCGTGTAAACAGTGTGAACACGGCTAACAACTATATCGAGGTGACGTTATACCCGGACAGCGAAGTACCGGCAGGAACGAATTACCCACCGTGTGAAATGATGAAGATAGCCCGGTGGGGAAACCAGACCGACACGAAACGGCAGAGCTGCATATACCTATCCAGTACCGAGGGGCGCATAGTGCGGCTTACTGGGGTAACAAAGCCTATCATAGACGCAACGAATTACGGCGCAACTTTCGGCACTTTGCCAGAGTTTCTTTTAACTATGGATTTGCCTATTATAGAGGGGCAGGACTATGTATATGCGCGTGGGCTGATAGTGCAGGACATTATACGCATAGACTATCAAGGCCAGCCGGTATGTGAGATTGTAGACCGTGGGCAGTGGAGCGCGGATGCGGATTACTACTGCAAGGCGTTGAACCCTACCACGGGGCAGTACGAGATTTCGGATGTATGGTATATGGGCTGTAAGTACCGATGCGCCAAGACCGGCACAAAGACGGCCCCGGCATGGAATAATACCGACTGGGCGATGATAGAGGGCAACCCGGAGTTTACCGTAGAGTTTGCCGATACGGACTACATATTTGACCCCGACAGGTTTGCTTTGACACTAACTATCATAGCCAAGCTGTATAACATTGACATAACGGATGACATACTGGATGCGGATGTGCAGTGGACGCGCTACAGCGAGGATGCAAACGGAAACGAGCGTGTGGCGTCCGATACGGCGTGGGCTTTGAAGCGCGCCAACGAGGGCAAGTCTATAGACCTGACGGTAGCGGACTGCGATTTTAACGGGTATATCCCTAAAACATTGAAATTCATAGCGACAGTTACGCTGCGTGATGGTATGGGTAATGAAGCTGGTACCCAAAGTGCAGTTTTCGAGTATTAGTAGAAAGGTATGCGATATGAAAAAGATTATAGACTATTTCGGAGCAGACGGTTTGCTGCACATTATCTGCTGCATGGTGATTATGCAGCTGTTAAGCAACTTTTTGCCTTTATGGGCGGCGGTCTTAATTACTGCTGCTATAGGTTTGGGCAAAGAATATATCTGGGATAAGCAACTGAAAAAAGGTACGTTTGACAAACGCGACCTGCTGGCAGATTGCGTAGGTATTATTTTAGGACTTATTTAACTGCGGATGGCATGAAAACAAGAAGATTTGATTTTAACTGGAAGCCGCTACAGCTACAAATATCGTTTGCGGTCGTAGGCAGCGTGCCGGACAAGCAGAACTATAGCACAGATACGCAGGAATATACGCCGGACTATACACTGACACCGCTAATTATCCAGCCGGTTGTATCTATACTGGATAAAGACGAAGTGTTAGCGGCAGGACGCATTAACCATGCACTGACAAACATACGCTGGTATGAGAACATAGACGGCACGCAAAAGCTGATAGACGCGAATAATGCCAGTTATGAGATAACCACCAGTGGGGGCGATGCAGGGCGTATCAGAGTAAAGAAGAACGCCGAGCCGAAAGTACCTATTACGCTGGTGTTCTATGCCGAGTATGTGGATAGCCGTAACGGGCAGGTTATGATTATCCAAGGCAGCTACTTAATAAGCTGTAGCAGTGCGGCAGACCAGATAAGGGTAGAACTGGACGCGGCAGACCAGACCGTGTTTAATCCTTTGACGGACGGACGGACGCAGACCGTGACGGCTACCGTTTGGCTGGGCGACCAAGTATGCCCCAGTAGCAAATACGCGCTGGTGTGGGAAGTGCAGGGCGAGGATGGTAGCTGGCATGAAGCCGAAACAGACACGGTGATGGACTATGACATTACCGTTAATGATGACAACACGGTGACGATAGATAAACGTCTGATGGGTGCTGAAATGTATTTGCGGTGTAGGGTTAAGTACAGCGCAGATGGTGCCCCCGGCAGCGTAGCTTTGACCGCTGCAAGCCCGCAGGCGGTTATCAGTTTCGTTAGGCGCATACCGAAATATGAGTATGAAATGACGGGCGTACCTTACAACATCCCGGCAGGCATACTAAGCATAGCACCCACAGCCATTATCCGAACCACTAACGGAGAGATAGAGGATGCGGAAAAAGAGCTACTGCCGCTGTGGTATATTGCTACGAACAAGGCAAGCGGTAGCCTAAGTTATTCGCTGGTAGCACATGGCATAAGCCCGATAATCCCCACAGCCAAAATGGATGAAAACTATGGGGCTGTTATCGGTCTGGACGTTAAAGACCGGGGATATGTCGGCGCGTTTATAGACAATGCCGACGGCGCGGTGATATGTGACGCTGACGGCGCAGTAATGGTTATTCACTAAAAGTTTGATTATATATATGGCACGCTACATTAAAGTAAATCCAAAGGTGGCAAGACACCTAAGATTAGAAAATGACCGCAACCAAGTTGCGGATGGTAACTATCTGCTGTGGCAGGCTGATATGCTTGCATTTGGCAGGCTAACCGAAATGCCGAGTATATTAGCGCAAATCGGGGGCCTATCCTTACAGGCACACGAAGCGAGAGAGGAACAGGACGGTACGGTATTAAGAAAATTGCCTATCGCCACTGACCCACGGTTTGCAGAGGATGTGCAGGAACCGGCAGAAGATACCGGCATGGGTGATGAAACAGAGATACCGATACTGGGCAATGAAACCGAAGATGGCGAAAGTCCAACGGATGAAGAAACCGAAGCTGGAACGCAGGAACAACCCGAAACGGAAAGCCCGGACACGGCAGAGGATGCGCAGGAAACTACCGACACTGACAGTACGGAAGAAACCGCAGACGTAGCAGGAACAACCACAACCATTAACGAAGAAACGGAGGCTTAACGATGAGTACAGCAAGCACCAGCAGAACCATTAAGTTTATCAGCAAGGCCGGAACTTACACGGCTGTTATCATGTCGCCCAGCGGCGACCTGTACCAAGAATATGAGGGCACGACTAATGATGTTACCGCCGTGTACCCGGATTTTGAAACGCTGAAACCAATACTGTATTTTGTCTGCACCAGCAGCCGTGTAGCAGAGGGCGTGGCAGACCCGGACGCGATGGAGTATTATTTCAATGACCAAAAGATTAGTTTCAGCGGCGGTGTATCTACAGGCACTTTCGCAGGCTTTTTCAAGACGGTAGCACCGAGTGGCGAACAGATGTATTACGGCCTGCAAATCCTTAAAAACATTGCGGAGCTGGCAGGTTATGCCCCGGCTGTTATAAAAATGGTTGCTACAGTCAGCTATGGCACCCAGAGCGACCAGATACAGGCCACATATACCATACCGATACAGCAAGCAACTGGCAACAGTTACCATGTCACTATCGCGGCAGGCGACACAAAGAATTTCGTTATAACAGAAAAGGGCGGCAGTTGTATTCTTAAAGCAATGGCTTACCAGAGCGGTAATGCGCTGACAAAGGATTTATCCTATAAATGGGAGAAAATGGGCGCAACCGGTTGGGAAGAATTAGGCGGCAAGACCAGCCAGACACTTACTGTTTCGGGTAACGATATTAACACCTACGGCGAATACCGCGTACACGTTTATCGGTCTGGTGCCGAAATAGGCACTGACATTCAAGGCGTGATGGACGCAAGCGACCCCTACGATATAGACCCACATCCCGACCCGGAAGATGAGGCGATAACCGAAGATACTACAGGCAATGGGGAAGTGACCTATACGCCGGTGGTAGTTAAACGTGGCACGTCCACTAAGGCTTTAGACACGCAGTTTTATTTCGTGCTGAAAGACGCAGCAGGCGTTTACCTCAATACGGACAGGGATACGCCTAAAGCAAGCCAAACAGTGACACGAGTGCACTGTCAGCAAGCCGGTGGCGATGTGTCGGTAACTATCACAAGCGTAGATTAGAATATGGGTACGACTAAAACACAGGTGGTTAAGTACATTCGCAAAGGGGATAAAGGAGACCCCGGCGCGAATGCGCTTGACATTGCTGTTAATCCGTCAGTAATTTTGCATAAGAAAACAGCAGCAAGCGGCGCGGTATACATCATTGCCGTCTCTGTGACGGACGGGAACGAAAAAATACCATACAAGGATGGTAGCGCGGATGGCTTTCTGTGCACAAAATTTCTTGAGACTTTGCCGGACGGTGTAAAATGGAATTGGACGGCCGGCGGATATTATTTTTATCATTTTTTAGTTTTTGACGCAGATACGAGTGCAAACATCCAGCTTTCATTTACCATAACATATAAAGGCATAAACCATACACGCACTGTTGTTATTAAAACGGTAGAGGACGGTAGTAAAGGGGATAAGGGAGAGCAAGGCGCAGTGCTTCGCGGGCCGCAAGCGTGGGCAGATTGTTCTGTGGGCTATGTTTTCCAAGCAGGCGGAGAAGACGAGAGCTGGAAAGATGTTGTACTTTATAACAATAACTATTACAGCTGCGTTAAGAGCCACGCAAAAACAGCGTCAAACTATCCGGGAAGTGCGGCTGATGTAACTAACAAGTATTGGCAATTAGGCGATAAAATAGAATTGGTTGCAACAAAAATCCTGTTGACAACTTATGCGCTTGTTAAAAATCTGGGCGTAGAAGTTATCGACATGAAAGATAGCAGCGGCCATATCATTTTCCAAGCCAAAGACGGAAATGTAATTTGCAACAATGGCACTTTCAAAAACGTAAAGGTAGGCGGCGTTATTACGGCTAACTTGTTTTACGGCCCGACACTATCCGTAACATCTGCGTCAAGTAGGACGTACACGATAGACCCAGTGAATGCGCCCTATAATTGTTATTTTATAAATGAGCCTACAAATACAAGATTTATCGTGCTGCCGAAAGCAGCTGATTATGACGGTTTGGAAATACAGGTGTTCACAAAAGTAACAAAATGGAATGCCGATAAGATGACATTTATACAGGCGCAAAGCAGTGATAATCTGTATATAAAAGCAAATGCTTTTCAAGCGGCCACGTATGGCAGTTCGATAAAATCTGTTACCGTTGAAAGCCAAGATGCGGAATACAAAAACTACAAAGGAACAACCGCGTATATGTGCCCGAATGCTATGTGTAAATTCAAAAGCATTAACGGCAATTGGTATGCGATAGAGGGCGTATTTACAGGAGAGTAAGCAACTTAAAGATAAAAGATTATGGCAACAAAAAAAACAAAAACTTTGGTGGCAGTATCTGCCGTGTCAACCGTGAACACAGACCAGTATATACCGTTGACTGATGGTAATGGCAATGTAACAAGGGTATCACTGGCGAACCTCAAATCGGCGTTATTGGCAGGCATGGACTTAAACGCCATGAATGACGGCGTATTTATCATGTTCCACCGTAACAGTGATGACTATCCGCTGGCGGTTAAACCGCACAAGTGGGCAAGCTATCAGAGTAGCGGCGAAATAGCCGAGGGCGTGTTAGTCGTAGAGGGCGGCAAAATGCTGGTAGTAGCACCCACGGAAGCTACGCTAACGTGGAGTAGCGCGGCGGTAAGCGCAGGCGGCAAGACCACGACTGACCGATTAACCGCATTGGATGACTGGGCAGGAAAAACAAGTACAGCCGAGCAGGTGAAGCACAGCGAGTGCAACACGACAAGCTATGCGCCGGGCTTTTGCCACGCCTACAGCAGGGCAAATGCAAACGGCAAAGGACTGACCGCTGGGCGTTGGTGGCTGCCGTCTTTGGGTGAGTTGATGATGATTTATGCGAATATGCGCAAAATCAATTATGCACTATCGCTGATTAACGGCGCTACGCAGTTGGCAGAAACCGCATACTGGAGTAGTACCGAGTACAGCACGACCAATGCGTGGGGTTTGTACCTCAGCGATGGCATCGCGAACCACTGGTATACTAAGGCTACGCACCAGGATAGGGTTAGGCCCGTTTCAGCATTTTTACAATAGTTAGTAGTTAAACTTTAACC
>ENA-OPVK01000312-OPVK01000312.1-human-gut-metagenome-genome-assembly--contig:-NODE-312-length-37573-cov-2.308172_pt1 | contig 37573 bp, 30 predicted proteins | sample MGYA00241495_ERZ501982 | MGnify/ENA primary metagenome ERZ501982 (study PRJEB25962, sample SAMEA2042002) | human gut metagenome | biome: human gut; feature: human-associated habitat; material: faeces...
ACGAAGTTTCAATCCAGCCGTTTGAAGACTGCTGCACGATTTTCGTGGCAAAGCATCCGGTTACCAAGCCAAGCCTGAAACATATTAAAAAATCAGAGTGCCGGCTGGAAGAAAAAATAGACGAACTGATGCAGACAGCAATCGATACGACAGAGACGATTCTGGTAGATGCAGAATAATCTGTTTTTGGAAAATTATTTCCGTGAAACAAAAAATCCCCTGTCTGCAATACAGACAGGGGATTTTGTAAGTAATTACTGGGAAATAATGTATGGCTTTAAAGCTTCCAGAATCTCATTCAGATTATCCTCGGTATGGATGGCGAGATCAATCGGCTTGGAAAGATCCAGGCTGAAAATTCCCATGATGGATTTTGCGTCAATGACATATCTGCCGGAAATCAGATCAAAATCGTACTCAAACTGAGAGATGGTATTAACAAATGATTTTACTTTTCCAATAGAATTTAATGAAATCTGTACTGTTTTCATAATGAAAACCTCCTTGAAAATATTCATGAAAAACTCATGCTGTTTATATCTTTGATAGTAATATTTTTTATTGGAAAAGTCAAGAAATGTATGAAGATAATTGTATAAAGGAGTAAAAATGAAAAAAGCAGCATTACACAATCTGGGATGCAAAGTGAATGCATATGAGACAGAAGCTATGCAGCAGATGCTTGAAGAAGCGGGGTACGAAATCGTGCCGTTTTCGGAGAAAGCAGATGTCTATGTGATCAATACCTGTTCCGTAACAAATATGGCAGACCGCAAATCAAGACAAATGCTGCACCGGGCAAAAAAGCGGAATCCGGATGCGGCTGTTGTTGCTGCCGGATGCTATGTGCAGACCAAAGAGGATGAGGCAAAATGTGATGAAGCAATTGATATTCTGATCGGAAATAATCAGAAAAAAGAACTGGTAGAGCGGCTGGATGCTTTCTTTGCGGGCAGAGGAGAAAAGGTGGAGGCTGTGGTGGATATTAACCACGAAAAACAGGCATTTGAGGAGCTGACACTGGATCATGCAGCAGAGCATACCCGCGCGTTTATAAAAGTACAGGATGGTTGTAACCAGTTCTGCAGTTACTGCATTATTCCGTATGCCAGAGGACGGGTGAGAAGCAGAAATGTTCAGAATGTTCTGGAGGAAGTAAAGCGTCTGGCAGCGTCCGGATATCAGGAAGTGGTACTGACCGGAATTCATTTAAGCTCCTACGGGATTGACTGCGGGGAAAGTCTGCTGCATCTGATCCAGATGGTGCATCAGGTGGAGGGAATCCGGCGTATCCGTTTAGGATCGCTGGAACCGAGAATCGTGACGGAAACATTTGCAGAAGAACTGGCAAAGATGGAGAAGATCTGTCCGCATTTTCATCTGTCACTGCAGAGCGGATGCGATGCAACGCTTGCCCGGATGAACCGGAAATATACGACGGAAGAATACGAAAATGCATGCAATATTTTACGGAAAAACTTTACGCATCCGGCAATCACAACGGATGTTATTGTTGGATTTCCTGGAGAGACAGAAGAAGAATTTGCACAGACAAAGGAATATTTAAAACGCATTCATTTTTATGAGATGCATATTTTTAAATATTCCCGACGGCAGGGAACCCGTGCGGCAGTGATGGAACATCAGGTGCCGGAGGAAATCAAGACGAAGCGCAGTGCCCAGCTGCTGGCACTTGCGGAAAGTATGTCGAGGGAATTCCGCGCATATTATGTGGGAAAAGAGGAAGAAGTACTCTTTGAGGAACCAATGGAAGTTGACGGAGAAACGTGGTATACTGGATATACCAAAGAGTATGTAAAGATCGCGGCAAAAACGGCAGAACCGCTTGATAATGTGATGAAAAGGGGAAGAGTGGAAGCGGCTCTGACCGATGAGATTTACCGTATGAAACTATAGCGCTTGTATTTTTCCTCAATTTCGTATACAATAGATGGGACAGGACTTGTTGGAATGAACAAGGGCAGGGACGGCGAATATGGAGAATTTAAATAATACACAATATTTTACAGTACAAAAGGAACCGGAATTACAGGTAAGAGATGTTTTAGAGATCGTATTCCGTGCATTGAGTGAGAAAGGATACAATCCGGTGAATCAGATTGTAGGATATATTATGTCCGGAGATCCGACATATATTACCAGTCATAACAATGCGAGAAGTCTGATCATGAAGGTAGAGCGGGACGAACTTGTAGAAGAAGTTTTACGTGCATACATCAAAAACAATTCCTGGGAATAATCCGGTACGGGAGAATTATGCGGATTTTAGGATTGGATTTCGGTTCAAAGACAGTGGGTGTTGCAGTGAGTGATGCGCTGTTAATTACAGCGCAGGGAGTGGAAATTATCCGAAGGAAAGCTCCAACGAAACTCAGGCAGACACTGGCGCGGATCGAACAGTTGGTAAGTGAGTACGAGGTGGAAAAAATTGTGCTCGGTTACCCGAAAAATATGAACAGTACAGAAGGGGAGCGCTGCGAGAAAACAAAAGAATTCAAGGAAATGCTTGAAAAACGCTGTGGTCTCCCTGTTATTTTATGGGATGAACGGCTGACAACAGTTGCAGCAGACCGTTCGATGATGGAAACAGGAATTCGAAGAGAAAACCGCAAGGAATATGTAGATGAAATTGCGGCTATTTTTATATTACAGGGATATCTGGATTATCTTTCAAATCATCCAGAAGAAAAATAAAAATACAAGGAAAAAATAAATGGAAAAAATTCAGTTTACAGATCCGGACACCAATGAGGTGGTGGAATTTGCTGTGGAAGAACAGACACAGCTGAATGGAATCAGATACTTACTTGTCTCTGATGGCAATGAAAACGGGGACAGTGAAGCATATATATTAAAAGAAATAAAGACACAGGATGAGGAAGTATTTTACGAGATGGTAGATGATGATACAGAGTTTGCTGCACTCGCGAAAATATTTGCTGAACTTGCGGACGAAGAAACACAGCTTTTATATTAGAGCGGAATATTATATTTGGAGGATTTATGAAAAAACAGGAAAAACAGAATAACAGTAAGCTTAAGATTATACCGTTGGGAGGTCTTGAGCAGATTGGTATGAATATTACTGCCTTTGAATACGAAGACAGTATTATTGTGGTGGATTGCGGTCTCGCATTCCCGGAAGATGACATGTACGGAGTGGATCTGGTGATTCCGGATGTCACTTATTTAAAGGAAAATATTGATCGTGTCAAAGGATTTTTTATTACGCACGGACATGAGGATCATATTGGTGCCATCCCATATGTTTTAAAAGATGTCAATGTGCCGATTTATTCGACCAGACTGACCAATGCCCTGATCGAGCACAAACTCGAAGAGCATGATATGCTCAAAAAAGTAAAAAGAAAAGTTGTCAAATACGGACAGCACATCAATCTTGGATGTTTCCGTGTAGAGTTTATCCGCACGAATCACAGTATTCAGGATGCGGCGGCACTTGCGATTTATTCCCCGGCAGGAATTGTCCTGCATACAGGAGATTTTAAGGTTGATTATACACCGGTATTTGGAGATGCCATTGATCTGCAGCGTTTCGGCGAGATCGGTAAAAAAGGAGTGTTAGCACTGCTTTGTGACAGTACCAATGCGGAGCGCCCGGGATTTACAGATTCCGAAAAGTCAGTAGGAAAAACGCTGGATAACATTTTTTCCGAGCATAAAAATACAAGAATTATTATTGCGACATTTGCATCCAATGTGGATCGTGTGCAGCAGATCATCAATTCTGCAGACAAGTTTGGCAGAAAAGTTGCGATTGAGGGACGAAGCATGGTCAATATTGTATCCATCGCATCGGAACTGGGATATATTTCCCTGCCGGATAACATTCTGATTGATGTGGATCAGCTGAAAAATTATCCGGATGAAAAGACGGTTATCATTACAACGGGAAGCCAGGGAGAGTCCATGGCCGCATTGTCCCGCATGGCATCCGGCATGCACCGTAAAGTTACCATTAAGCCAAATGATACCATTGTATTCAGTTCCCATCCGATTCCGGGAAATGAGAAATCGGTTACCGGTGTTATCAATGAACTGATGCGCAAGGGTGCAGATGTGATTTTCGAAGATGTACATGTCAGCGGACATGCGTGCAAGGAAGATATCAAGCTGATTTATTCTCTGGTAAATCCGCTGTACGCGATTCCGGTGCATGGAGAATACAAGCATCTGATTGCACAGGCGAAGATTGCGGAAGAGCTTGGATATGACAGTGATCATATCAAAATCCTTTCTTCCGGAGATGTGCTTGAGATCGATGAGAATGGTGCAGAAGTGACCGGACATGTGCCGGTTGGCAATGTAATGGTAGACGGACTTGGTGTCGGAGATGTCGGAAATATCGTTCTTCGGGATCGTCAGCGTCTGGCAGAAGACGGAATTATTATTGTCGTCATGACACTCGAAAACGGAACCGGACAGGTACTTGCAGGACCGGATATCGTATCGAGAGGTTTCGTCTATGTACGTAATTCCGAGAGTCTGATGGATGAAGCAAAAACCGTTCTCGATAAGACCATGGATTATTGTATGGATCACAACATTACAGATTGGGGCAAGATCAAAAATGAAGTAAAAGATGCTCTGGGTGATTTCGTCTGGAAAGAGACCAAGAGACGTCCGATGATCATGCCGATTATCATGGAAGTATAGGGGTATTATGAATAAAGCTTTGTTCACTTTCATTAAAATTGCGTTTGTTATTATGCTGATCCTGCTGATTTTATATGGAACCGTTCATTTATGCAGGACCTGTTATGATTACGGGTATCGTTTCTTTGCAGAAAAGCAGATGGTACCGGATACGCAGGATGTGGAAAGCACGGAGGCACAATAGAAATAAATATGATAGTAGATGAACGACTGGTAACATATATCAATTCCCTGGATACGGGAAATACCAGAATTTTGGATGCTGTCGAACGAGAAGCTCTGGATTCCTATGTTCCGATTATTCGGAAGGAGATGCAGAGCTTTTTGAAGCTTTTGCTGGCGATGACAAAACCAAAAAGAATTCTGGAAGTCGGTACTGCGGTAGGGTTTTCTTCCATTCTGATGGCAGAATATGATCCGGTACCGTGTGAGATTGTCACGATTGAAAATTATGAAAAGCGAATCCCGATTGCCCGGGAAAATTTTAAGAGAGCAGGGAAAGAAGAGCAGATTACACTGCTTGAAGGGGATGCAGCGGAAATCCTTCCGACACTCACCGAGCCGTTTGATCTGATCTTTATGGATGCCGCAAAAGGACAGTATATTCATTTTATGCCGGATATTCTGCGTCTGCTGAAAACCGGAGGGACACTTGTCTCGGATAATGTGCTGCAGGATGGGGACATTATTGAGTCCCATTATGCGGTGATCCGCAGAAACCGGACGATTTACAAACGGATGCGGGAATATTTGTATGAGTTAACGCACCGGAAAGATCTGGTAACAGCGGTGCTGCCGGTGGGAGATGGAATTACAGTCAGTACAAAAGTAGAGGTAGAAAACGATGAGAAAGAATGAGTTGCTTGTTCCGGCAAGCAGTCTGGAAGTATTAAAAATTGCAGTTATTTATGGAGCCGATGCGGTCTACATCGGGGGAGAGGCATTCGGACTCAGAGCCAAGGCAAAAAACTTTACCATGGAAGAGATGGCAGAGGGAATTGTATTTGCACATGCACGGGGAGTTAAAGTTTATGTGACGACAAATATTCTGGCACATAATTATGATCTTGACGGTGCGCGGGAATATCTTACGGAACTGCAGAACATGAAGCCGGACCGGCCGGATGCTCTGATCATTGCAGATCCGGCAATCTTTACGATCGCCGGAGAAGTATGCCCGGATATTGACCGCCATATCAGTACACAGGCAAACAACACCAATTACGGAACATTTCAGTTCTGGGAGAAACTCGGTGCTACCCGTGTGGTAACGGCAAGAGAACTTTCCCTGCGGGAGATCCGGCAGATCCGGGAACACATTTCCGATGATCTGGAGATAGAGACATTTGTACATGGCGCTATGTGTATTTCCTATTCTGGAAGATGTCTGCTGTCCAATTATTTTACAGGAAGGGATGCCAACCGCGGGGCATGTACACATCCGTGCCGGTGGAAATATTCTGTGGTTGAAGAGAAGCGTCCGGGTGAGTATTTTCCGGTATATGAGAATGAGCGCGGAACCTATATTTTCAATTCCAAAGATCTGTGTATGATTGAGCATATTCCGGATCTTCTGGAAGCAGGAATTGACAGTTTTAAGATTGAGGGACGTATGAAGACCGCACTTTATGTGGCAACGGTGGCGCGTACTTACCGTAAGGCGATTGACGATTATCTGGAATCTCCGGAGAAATATCAGGAAAATATGCCATGGTATCTCGAACAGATCAAAAGCTGCACATACCGCCAGTTTACCACGGGATTTTTCTACGGAAAACCTTCGGAGGAGACACAGATTTACGATAACAACACGTATGAAAAGGGATATACCTATCTGGGAATTGTCGGTCCGAAAAATGAAAAGGGAATGTACCGGGTGGAACAAAAGAATAAATTTTCTGTCGGAGAACAGATCGAAGTGATGAAACCGGACGGACGCAATGTGACCGTTACGGTGCGGGGACTGATGGATGAAAAGGGAGAGCCGATGGAATCCTGTCCGCATCCGCAGCAGATCTTTTATGTGGATCTGGGGATGGAACCGGATGAATATGATATTCTCCGGAGACGGGAAGAAGAAGCGATCGCCCTGGATTAAAAAAATCTTAAGAAACACCCTCTGTCTGAACAATTGCGAAAGCACAGAGGGTGTGCTAATATAAGACAAAAGGACGTTGTTCTTAAGTAGCGAGTGAACCAGATAAGGAGGAGAGATTATGCGTTTGCAAAGCAAAAAACTGATTGCTGTATTGTGTGCGCTGGCAATGATTATTTCTGTATTTCCAGTACAGGCAGATGCGGCAGCAAAACCGAAATTTGTAAAAAATTATACGGTTCTTTATGAAAACAGCACCGGTAAGGGTGTGTATACATATACCGTAACCAATCTTACCAAAGGGCAGAGGGTAAAATGGAGCCTTTCCGGCACCGGAAAAAGTTATGCAAAGCTGAAGAAAACAACGACATCCGTGAGCGGAAAGACATCTGCAAACAGTCTGACAATCCGCACCCGGGGAAAGGCAGCCGCAAAGAATAAAACCGTAATTGTAACTGCAAAAGTTTACAAAGGGAAGAAGTGCGTGAGCACGATCAAGACAAAGTCTGCCAAGATTAAAATACTGCCGAAAACAATTTCCATTGTAGATAACGGAGTCTTGAAATATCAGGTGGGACAGACCTATCAGTTCCGGTTCCGTATTACTCCGGCAAATGCCATCAGCACCAATGTCTGGACCGCTGTGGATGGAAACGGAAATGATGTTTCGTCCATGATTACAAAGACCGGTGCATTTACTCCGGCAAAAGAAGGTACTTATACCATCACCGTGCAGGCCAAAGCGGGAAATAAAGTGGTTTCCGACAGCAAGGTTATTACTGTCGCAACTTCCATGACCGGAATTGCACAGATGGCAGCAAACAAGGTAGCGGCTGTATATTCCGGAAATGCCAAAAATCTTGTGAAAACAGGAGATTTTTCTATCCGGACCCAGGCAGGTGCAAAGATGGAAATCAAGTCGGCTGTATTTTCCGATGACGGAACACAGGTATTTCTTACAACCTATAATCAGCTGAAAGACGGTGCAACCTATACGGTTACCGATGGACAGTCAACATATGACTTTACCGCATCCGTGGGAAGACCGGTCAGCCTTAGAGTTGTGACAACAGAAGTGACCGTCGGAAAAGAGACACCAATCGAATACGAGATTCTTGATGCAAACGGAATTGATGTCAAGACAGCATATCCGGGAGATATTACTTATACGGAACGGATTACAAATGGTTACCGTACAAAGGATAATAAGATTTATATGACCAGAGTTGGGGATACCGGAACGGTTACACTGACTTATAAATGTGCAAGCGATCCGAATCTGGTACTGACCGGAAGCGGAACCTTTGTATGTAAGGCAGCCAGTGTGTCAAACAACACAAACCTTACACTTACCTCTTCGGAAGCAGTGCCAAATTACAGTGCATCCAGTTACAAGGACAATCATAATGTAGCATCCGGCAGCAATTATTATGTACATTTCCGGGCATTGGATACAGACAATACCGAGATGAAGTATGACAGCATCAAGTTTGAGTCTTCCGATCCGGACACATTGCTTGTAAATCCTGGAAAGAACAATGTTGCTTATGCAACAGCAATCAAGACAGGTACCGCAAATATTATCGTTACCGCAACCTATGCAAAGCAGGAATACACTTATGTATACGAGATTACGGTGGCGGAACCGGCATACCTTGCAACACTGACTGCAGATAATACGCAGATTACCATGTCAAACGCTTATGCGGCAGGCTATAAGGAATACGTCAATATCGATGGACGGGATCAGTATGGTCAGAGTATGAAACTTGAAAACGAGACATACCAGATCGTAGAAAACAGTACCAATAAAGTATCTATGGCTACCTATGATCCGGCAACCGACCGTATGGTATTTGACGCATCCGGAAGGGCAGCAGGTGTTTACAATTATACCCTGACCCTGACAATGAACGGACATAAGGCATCCGTTAATGTTACCGTTGTTGTACAGACTCCTCCTTATAATGGAGCATCTTCCTATAAGGTTGATATCAGCAAACCGGTCATTGATCTGGCAATTACTTCCGGAGCATCTGCATCGGATCTGCTTGCATCAAAAGTGACAACATTGCGTCTGGCAGAGTATCGCGGAGGCGTATTTTATCAGTATGTGAATATTGCATCTGTAAGGATCAGTAAGGGCGGACAATATTATGAAAGTGATCTGTCAAAGGGTGGATCTTCAACAGAACCTGCAGCAATTGGCAGTGGATCAGAAATTCCGATTTCTGCGGTTTCACTGAATGGAAATGTTGTGACAAAGGCACAGACAGGTACTTATCTGCTGGAACTGAAGTTCTATCCAAGTGATGGACAGAGCACATCACTGGCTACAACTACGGGATATCTGGAAGTTACCGACAGTCAGGCAAATCCAGTGATCAGTGTAGATCGCACCGTATCTACCGTAAACTGTAAGACGGCACTGGATCTGGCAAAGAACTGCCTGAGCATTCAGGGAATGGATGGCGGAGTGATTGCAGACTGTACCGTCACCGGATCGAGTGTACCGGGCGCAAGTTATTCCGTTACTTCAGGAATGTCTGTCAATATCAATTCCGTTGTTGTACAGGCAACCACAACACTTTCCGATAAGACAACGGTTGTATCTAATTATACGGTTTCTGTGGGAAGGACATTGAGAAATCAATAGTAAGCTGTTTATTGGTAATGGCATGTAAATAGTGGGGTATGATTCTTTGAATCATGCCCCCTTTTAAGTCAAAATCTGGTGATGCAGACTTTGACCGGGTATTTAATGGAGAAGAAGGAATGAGACAACAACTTCTTGATGAACTTATGCAGATATCAGAAGAGGAAAGTAAATATAAGGCAGGACAGGCCGCGATTGAGGAACAGTTATACAGCGAAGCGTCCATACAGGAGATTGATCGTCAAAAACTGCTCAGAAGGGGAAAACTGATTACTGTAAGACGTCACAGCAGATTTGTGGAATTTCCGTTGCACCGGCATAATTATGTGGAATTTATGTATGTGGTACAGGGGGAGATTACACATGTAATTGACGGAAAAGAATTAACACTTTATAAAGGAGATTTACTGATGCTCAATCAGTATGTGGAACATGCGATTCACAGAGCTGAATTTGAAGACATTGGAATCAATTTTATTGCTTTGCCGGAATTTTTTGAAATTCCGCTTGGAATGCTTCAGGAAAAAAATGTTTTAGCGGAGTTCATTGCAGGGGCATTCCGGCAGAAGAGTCCGGTTCCTCATTATCTGATTTTTCGTTTAAAGGAGAATCCCCAGATTGAAAATCTGATGGAGAATATGATAGAATCCATGCTTTATGAATATATGAATGAAGATGTTATCAATCAGTATTCCATGGGACTTGTCTTTTTGTATTTGTTAAATCATTTGGAGAATTTGAGCCATAATTCTTCTATGGATTACAAGGAGACTATTGTGCAGTCGGTTCTTGAATATATCAACAGTGATTGTAAAAATGCAAATTTGACAAAGATTGCAGCAGATACACATCAGTCAGTTACCGTATTAAGTAAGCTGATCAAGCAAAAGACAGGGGCAAATTTTCAGGATTTACTGCAACAGAGGCGATTTCAGGCTGCGGTCAAACTTCTTGAGGAAACGGATCTGTCAATCGAAGATATTTCACTTGATGTAGGATATGAGAATCAGAGTTATTTTTTCAGGCAATTTAAAAAAAGATTTGGTATGACACCGAGATCTTATCGCATAACACATCAAAAATAAAAATATCAAATAAGGACAGTTTTTTGGTCTAATCAGAGGCTAAAAAGCTGTCCTTATTTTTGTTATGGTGAAGCAAATGAAAAAGGAGGCGTGTTTTATGGATACGATACGTGCTATTATTTTTGACCTGGATGGGGTCATTTGTTTCACAGATAACTATCACTATCAGGCGTGGAAAGAATTGGCAGATGCAGAAGGAATCTATTTTGATGAGAAAATTAATGGACGATTAAGGGGTGTAAGCCGTATGGAAAGCCTTGATATCATTTTGGAGCGAGCATCAAGATGCTATACACAGGAAGAAAAAGAACAGCTTGCTACAAGAAAGAATGAAAGTTACGTTCGTCTATTGGAAAAGATGTCTCCAAGGGATCTTTCGGATGAAGTAAAAAATACGTTGGACACCTTGCGACAGCGCGGTTACAAGCTTGCAATCGGATCAAGCAGTAAGAATACAAAGAAGATTTTAAAGCAAATTGGATTAGATGGATATTTTGACGCGGTCAGCGATGGAACAAACATTACAAAGTCAAAACCGGATCCGGAGGTTTTTATAAAAGCGGCGGAAATGGTTGAGGAAAAGCCGGAAAATTGTCTTGTTGTAGAAGATGCACTTGCAGGAATTGATGCGGCTTATGCCGGTGGATTCATAAGTGCAGGGATTGGAGATGCCGCGAGTCATAAATATGTGACATATCCAATCCATACATTTTCGGATCTGCTTTCCATTGATAAGTTGTGAAAAAGTCAGTGGAGAGGTGTAATTTGAATTAATCGTACCTCTAACAATTCTAATGTGACATCCAGTTCGAGGATTTCATCGGAGTTGACAGACACAATTTTCTGATGAAATCCAGGAACGGATGATTTTTTTAACCAATCAATTTCCTGAGGTGTAGTAAGTTCCAATGCACCCATAGAAACCCATTGATCGAAAGCACTTCCATGCGTTCGATTTACATAGGTTTCAGAAATCTTATAGTTTCCCTGTGGAATATCAGATAAACACAGGGAGATCATTACCGGTTCCGAATCAGCAAAAACGGTATAGCGGTCTGTTTCTGTCATATCAAAACGTTCTCCATTCGCATATAAGTAATTAAAATGCCTGTAATTGTAAAGCATGACTTGAAAACTATCATTTTCACGGGTGATAAAATATTCGTCTCCACGCCCAAGAAACTGATCACCCAATTGTTGAAGAAGTGTGTAGGCATAATAACTGGCTTTTGGAATTCCATTTACGGTAAAAAGACCAAGTCCACCGAAAAATAACATATTTGGTAAAGAACTGTCTGCCATAAGATCTGTGAGCGCCTGATAAGTAAAACTTTCCAGACGGTCATAGTTTTCAAGGATGTTCTTGACAATATAACAGGATTTGAAGCAGGTATCATTCAGTAGATCCTGTTGGCTTGGTGTATTATTCCATTCGGATAAGTAGATTGGCAATTTACCAAGATTTAGCCGGCGTCGTTCTCTGAGAACCTGCATGACAAAATCTTTGAGTCCGTCTGGTGATTCCGATAAACTCATGGCATATATGAAACCGAAAGATTCTTTTGAATGATTTTTATTGGAAATCAGTTTGGTGTCATAATAAGTGAAACTTAAACTGTCAGGGATGCAGTCGTTTTGTTTACACCATTCCAGAAAGTTCAGATACCAGTTTTCGTAGCCTTCGGATACGATGTAGTAAGTCGGCGGAAGACTAAATTCAATATCCGGACAGAAATTTTTTACGCAAAGGAAAGTTTCCTTATAAAACTGAAAGAAGTCTTTTTCGTTTGAAAATCCGAAAAGATCCATGTTTGTGTTGGGCTGGTTCCAAAGACCGAATTTCCATGAGCGAATTACCTCAAGTCCATAGCGGTTGCTGATATGTTGCAGAAACTCTGAAACAAGCCGGCACCATGCGGCAATGGAATGGGGTTGGCTAACATTAGAACCAAACAAGCGTTTATTTGGATATTTGGCGAGCTTTCCCGGCATGTAAGAAAGTTGAATCCATGGATTAAGATGAAGTTTGGTTACAAAATCAAGAATTTTATCAATATATGTAAAACTGTACACAGGTGTACCGTTTGCTTTCTCATTGTACACATGCAGATCATCTGAAAATATACCGCATAATTTAATATATTCAAATCCAATCCTATTTTGAAATCTGGTCAACATTTCCTGAATATCACAGATTAACACATCACTGGCACGACCGACTGTCATCATTTTTTTCCATGTATGTAGCAATACGTAAGAACTTCCATTTACAGAGAAATCAATTTGTTTTTTTGATATAGGGGATACGACGTGGGTATGTGTATTGTCGTTTAAATATTTCTTTAATCCTGCAATATAATTATGTTGTTCTAATTGTTGAGAGGTCTGTTGCTTTTCTTTTTTTTGCTCGCGCCGATATTCTTTTGGCAGCATTCCATATTCTTTTTTTAAAAGAGTTACAAAGGCATGACTATTAGGAAATCCGCTGTCAATCGCTACTTCATCAATATTTTTATCTGTTATGGAAAGTTCCTGCATCGCATGCATAAGGCGGTATTGATTCAGGTAGCTTAGAAAATTCATCCCAAAATAGTCAACGAAGAATTTTGAAAGATAGGGAACGGACAAATGAACTTCATCGGCAAGTTCTTTTAAGGTTATGTTTTCTGTATAGCGCTGTTGGATTAATTGTGATATTTCTGCTATCCGGATAGCGTATTTGTGGTTTTTCTTTTCATTTGCAGTCGATAATTTTACACGGAAATGAAGGTACATAATATCCATAACATTATAGATATATGACCAGTTGCGAAGTTCGTAGCCATCTTTTTTGTCCACATTTGTTTTGATGATGTGAGCAATCAGAGAGCGTAATTGTGCAATTGCTTCCTGATTATCCGACATGGGACTAATACAGAAGAAGCGGGGATGTGATGGAACCGGCAGAATCTGTTCAAATAATGTTTGATTAAACAGAACGGTTATGATGACACAATTGACACCATGTAGTTCATGAAGTGTAAGTGGATTGATGCAAAAAATATCATCTTCCCTGAGACTGTACATATGATCATCAAATTGTAATGTACAGCTTCCGGAAACAATCATGGACAATTCAAAATAATCATGCATCTGTTGGCGGATATGATCAAATCGCTGCATCGTACACCGGATCGGCATGTGTACATCGTTATCGGAAATAAGATAGTAGTTCTCTGACATAAAATTCCTCCATTTCATATAAAAAGGTAACTATATTGATTAAAACATATATGCAATACAAAAATCAATAAAAACATAGGATTTTTAATCTATTTTTTAGAGGCGAGACTAAATTTAAGGTAAACGTATAGAAAAAAGAAAAACACATTAAAAAAATGAGTGAAACAGATAAAAAACAAAATCACATAAAAATTAACAAAAATCTATAATAAGCATAAAGACGAGGTGATAAAAATGAGTGAACCAATTTTAACAGTTGCAAATATGAATAAGAAATTTGGAAGTACAGTGGCTTTGAATGATGTATCACTGACTGTATATCCGGGAGAAATAAGAGGACTCATTGGAGAAAACGGATCGGGAAAGTCAACGGTTACTTCTATTGTAGCAGGAATGCAGGAATGTGACAGCGGTGCGATGACATTTCAGGGACAGAGCTGGAAGCCGCTTAGCATGATCGATGCACTTCACAAGGGAATTGGAATGATTGTTCAGGAGAGCGGAACAATACCGGGGATTACGGTAGCTGAGAATATTTTCCTTGCGGAGTCTGAAAAGTATAAGAATAAGTTCGGCCTGATTAATCGTAAGAAAATGAATGCGGATGCGACCAGGGTGATGAAAAATATCGGTGTCAATGATGTAACAGGCGAAATGCTTATGCAGAAGCTTGATTTTCAAACCAGAAAGCTTGTAGAGATTGCTAAAGTTGTGATGAAAGAACCTCAGATTCTGGTAATCGATGAGACGAGTACAGCATTATCACATGACGGAAGAGAAATTTTATATGACATTATGAATCGCTTCCGTAAAGAAAATAAATCAGTGATTTTTATTTCGCATGATCTGGATGAAATTATGGAAGTCTGTGATACGTTGACCGTTCTTCGAGATGGCAAGATTATCCGGACATTTGAAAAAGCAGAATTTGAGGCCGGAGCAATCCGCGCGAGCATGATCGGAAGAGAGCTGCAAGGTGATTATTATCGAAGTGACTTTCAGGCAAGTTCACAGCCGGAAGTGGCATTGGATGTAAGAAATCTGGTATATGAAGACCGGTTAAAAGGGATTTCATTTCAGGTGCATAAAGGAGAAATCGTTGGAATCGGTGGATTGGCACATTGCGGAATGCATTCTCTTGGAAAGGTTTGTTTTGGAGCATTAAAGCCGGAAGAGGGAAGCGTTACGGTGGAAGACGGAACAATCATTGACAGTCCGGCAATTGCAATGAAGAAACGTGTGGGTTATGTATCGAAGGACAGAGATGTTGAGTCGTTATGTCTTAATGCAAGTATTGAAGATAATATTTCAATTGCAGGAATGAGTGAATTTGCGATCAATAATTTTCTGATTCTGAAAAATCGAGAAAAAAAATATGTGAATCATCAGATTGAAGAATTGTCCATCAAATGTGCGGGAAGAGATCAGTCAGTATCACAGCTTTCCGGAGGAAATAAGCAGAAGGTCGTATTTGGAAAATGGATTGGATGTGGAAGTGAAATCCTTATTCTGGACTGTCCGACACGAGGCGTGGATATCGGTGTAAAACAGGCAATGTACCAGCTTATGGTGAGATTGAAAAATGAGGGAAAATCAATCCTTATGATCAGTGAGGAATTACCGGAACTGATTGGAATGAGTGATCGGATTCTAATTATGAAAAATGGTGAGGTCTCTGCGGAATTTGAGAGAAGCGAAACTCTTTCTGATGCACAGATTATTGAATATATGATTTAGGAGGCAAAAAAGAATGACGAAAAATAAAAAAATGATGATAAGTGCGTTGCCTTTTGTAGCACTTGTCGTATTGCTTGCAGTATTTTGTGGAATTGTAAGCAGTAAAGGATATCGTCTGGATATGTATATTAAGATTGTATTTAATGAAGGGATTGTATTATCAATTGTTGCAACAGGTGCAATTTTTATTTATACACTGGGTTCATTTGATATCAGCCTGGGAGCCGCAACGCTTTTTGCGGCCACGCTGGGAGTACTTACCTATAATGCAACTGAAAATTTTGCGTTGATGATTATCGTGATTTTATTAGCAGGAATTGTTTGCTCACTGGTCAATTCAGTGCTTGCGTCCATATTTCATATTCCGGTGTTTGTTACAACGGTAGCAATGATGTCCGTGTTATCCGCGATTGCATCGCAGATTATTACGACAAAAGGTGGTGCGGTTGGTGGAATCAGTATTCCAAGCGAGGTTGTAAAACATCTGGATAACTCGGCATTTAAGATTGGAGTTCTGGTAATCTGGGTTGCGATCTGTGTATTTGTTTTTGATTATACAAAGTTTGGAAGAAGAGAAAAATTTGTAGGTGGAAACCCAATCTGTGCGCAGCTTTCCGGTATTAAATATAACACATATGCAATATTGGGCTTCCTTTTGGCGGGAGTAGGAGTAGGAATCGGTGCATTTATGACATTGGTATATACACCATCTGTTACAACAACGACAGCCGGGGATATTGGAATGAATATTATGGTTGCAATTGTATTTGGAGGAATGCCGATTTCAGGTGGTGCCAGATCAAAGATTTACGCGGCAGTTGTTGGAGGATTCTCTTATATTGTATTAAATAATATTTTGGATCTGCTCATTGATTCTACATCGGGATATGGCATTACGCAGATTGTAAGTGCAGTGTTTTTTCTGATTATAGTATATGTTGCAAGCGTTAACTATCGTTCGCAGACTTTACCGCGATAAAACAAGAATTTAACACATTGTGTGTTAAAGATAAATTTTAAAAGAAAACAGGGAGGAAGAAATTTATGAAACGAACAATGAAAAAAATGTTAAGCTTTGGTCTTGTTGCAGCTATGTCTCTGACAATGCTGGCCGGATGTGGAAACAGTAAGGATGCAACAAATGATACAAATGTTTCAAATGGACAGGAGAAAAAAAAGCCGACAGGAGATGTCAAGATTGGTGTTCTGGTTCAGGATGTCAGTGGTGAGGAAGCATTAGGATTCCGTTCTTACTATGAGAATTATATTGCGGATCAGTATGGTGTAACATTTACTTACACAGACGAACTTAAGGATGCTGCAAGTGAGAAATCTGCAATTGAGAAGTTTGCTTCTCAGGGATATCAGGCAGTCATTTCTTTTTCAAGCAATGATCGTGCATTACAGATTGAAACATGTGAGGAAAACAAGATTTATTATGCAGTTGCAGCAGGAACACTTGATCAGGAACAGTTTGAAAAATATAAAACAGATGAATATTTTCTTGGACAGGTGGGTCCGAGTATGGATACAGAGTATGAAGCTGGTGTAGAAATGGGCAAGTTCTTTGCAGATAAAGGCATTAAGACTGCTGCAATCTATGGCGCATTTATTCCGAATCCAATGCACGTATATCGTACAGCCGGCGTACTTGCAGGACTTGGACTTTCTTATGGCGGAGCGACAACTGAAGAGGATGTAGTTGGTTTGATTTTTGCTGATCAGGGTATAGATTTGTCAAAGATTTCAGGAGATATCAAGATCGTATCTTATTTACAGGGATATGGTGATACAACAACAGACGAGATCAATGCAGCCATTCAGGCGGCTCCGGAAGCATTCATCTCTGTCGGAATGGCAACAACATTCTTTACACAGCAGTTGAATGCAGCAGGTATTGAGTTTTCTGATATTGATTCCTTTACCAAGAGTAATGGAGAGGCAATCACAAACGGAAAGCTTGTATATCTTGCTGGAAAATATTCATCATCGGTAGGACCTGCTTTTGCATTAGTGATGAATGCAATCAATGGGAATGTAATTCGTGATGCGCAGGGAAATGCTGTGTCACTCAGCCAAAATTATCAGGTAGCAACAGATAGTGAGACATTTGATAAATTTTACAAGAATGATAATGGTGATAACCCGATTTACAGTAGGGATACATTGGATCAAATTATTGGTGATACAGTTACTTTTGATACTATCAATGAGGTGGTTGCATCTAATTAACTTGTTTTTTATTATTTGGTCGCGGCTTCTTAAAGAAGCCGCACCCTCTCCCAATAGATGAATTTATTACTTTCATCTATTGGGAGAGGGTATGAAAAATTATCCTGTAAAAAGAAAGGAGAAGATAACATGAAAAGTAAAAACAGACTTTGTATAAAAAATTTAGCAGGAGCACTTGCCATACCGGTACTGGTGGCTATTTTGTTACAGGGTATTTGTATGGCAAAAGGAAAAACAATGATCATGAATATGACAAGCTTTGACAATTTTGTTGTCTATATTGCAATTGTTATGATCACAACTATCGCTTTGTCCATCAATCTTAACAGTGGACGTTTTGATTTTTCTTTGGGATCAATGGCATTGCTTTCCTCTGTGATTGGTGCAAAGATTACATATTCGTTTTTAGGTGGAGGTCAGGGCAGTGCACCGATAATGCTGATGCTTACTATTTTATTTGGTATGCTGCTTGGACTGATTTCCGGTGTTTTGTATATGGTTTTACATTTGCCACCAATTATTACGTCTCTTGGTGTAACACTGATTTATGAAGGAATTCTTTTTACAATTACAGAAGGTCGTTACGTTATGAAAGAGGTACAGAATTCATCCATGACTGCTTTTACAGGAAACTGGCTTTATGCAGCAATTATTATTGTGGCGGTACTGGTAATTATTATTGGACTCTTTGATTATACAAAATTCGGATACGATTATAACGCACTTAAGAATGGTCAGAAGGTTGCCGTTAATACCGGAATTAAAGAAATTCCAAATGCAATTGCCTGTTATGTGATCTGCGGTGGCCTGATGGGAATTGTTGGCTTTTTAAACGCTTCCAGAAATACAACCATCAATGGAGGTCAGCTTAACTTTGGATCTATCAGTATTATGTTTACTGCATTTCTTCCAATGTTTATTGGATCTTATATCAGCAGATTTACCAATGAAAAGATTGGATTTTTACTTGCAGCTTTATGTATGTCAATGTTGAATTCCACATTTGCGGTATTCTCAAATGAAGTAAATGCATCCATGCAGGCAATCATTAATGCTTTATTGCTTGTAGTGTTCCTAATTTATCTGAGTAACGAACATTTATTGATTCGTGTGTTTACCGGAAAACGCAAATAAATTGCGTCAAGTTTTTACAAAAAACCTGACATGTAGCGTCAGTCTTTGCTGAATGCAACCTTAAATAACTGATGCTTAACAAATGGAGGACAGAAATATGATCAATTTGACAAAGGCACCCTTCTTTCTTGTGAAAGAGGATATCGAGTGGGTTGAAAATACAAAAAAAGCAATGACGTTAGAAGAAAAAATCGGTCAGTTATTTGTACCGATCGGATATTCAGGAGATGCAGATTATCTGGAACATGTTATGCTTTCACACCATATCGGTGGAATCATGTATCGGTGCGGTGAGGCTAAGGAGATGCAGAGAACACATCGTTATCTTCAGGAACATAGTAAAATTCCACTTTTGGTCGGAGCTAATCTTGAGGATGGTGGATGTGGAATTGCAACGGATGGAACACAGTACGGAAAACAGATGCAGATAGCTGCAACCGGAGATACCGAGGACGCCTATCGTTTAGGAAAAGTAAGTTGCAGCGAGGGGGCAGCGGTGGGATGTAACTGGGCGTTTGCACCAGTGGTTGATATTGATAGAAACTGGAGAAATCCGATTACTAATGTGCGTACATATGGTGACGATCCGGATCGGGTCTTAGCATGTGGTGTTAATTATATAAAGGCTGCAAAAGAAGAAAATGTACTTGTTGCAATTAAACATTTTCCGGGAGATGGCTGCGATGAGGTGGATCAGCATATTCTTACCAGTGTGAACAGTCTCTCCTGTGAGGAGTGGGATGCAACCTACGGAAAGATTTACAGCGGACTGATTCAGGCGGGAGCGCAGACGGTGATGGTCGGTCATATTGCACAGCCGGCATACCAGAAAGCTTATAATCCGGATTTTCCGGACAAGTTAGTTCCTGCAACACTTTCTCCGGAACTGTTAAAAGGCTTGCTTCGTAAAAAGCTTGGATTTAACGGATTGATTGTTACCGATTCTACCTGCATGGTTGGTTTTAGCTGTGCAATGGAAAGAGAGAAGGCGGTGCCTTATGCAATTGAAGCCGGATGTGATATGTTCCTCTTTAATAAAGATCTGGACGAAGATTATCGGTATATGTTAAACGGATACAGGCAGGGAATTCTGTCGGAGCAGCGTTTGGACGAGGCAATCACAAGAATTCTTGCAACTAAGGCTGCGCTGGGTCTTTATAAGAAAGCAAAGAGTGAGATTGTGCCGACGGAAGAAGCACTTCGTGTGATGCGTTCGGACGAACATGTCACATGGGCGAAAGAAAGTGCCAATGCTGCGGTTACGCTGGTTAAGGATACACAGAAGATCTTGCCGCTGAGTCCGCGGAAAACGAAGAAAGTACTGCTTGAGATTATGGGAGATTTCCCTTCAAATGAGAGAGTGTTGGAGAGTTTTCGAAGCAAACTGGTAAAAGAAGGCTTTGATGTAACGATATATGAACCGGAGAATTTCGAGACTGCAAAATTTGATGTCGGGACGTTTAAGAAAAGTTATGATCTCGTTATCTATATAGGAAATGTTGAGAATGCTTCCAATAAAGTGACCAATCGTCTTTCCTGGTACACATTCTGGGGAAACGGAAACAATGTTCCGTGGTTTGTTGCGGAACGTCCGGTGATGTTCATCAGCCTCGCAAATCCGTATCATCTGATAGATGTGCCGATGATCAAAACCTATATCAACGGATATTCTAACAGTGAGTATGTGATAGAAAGCGTTGTGGAAAAAATCATGGGAAGAAGTGCATTTACTGGTAAGAATCCAGTAGACCCGTTCTGTGGAAAAGAGTACTTGAAGTGGTAAGAGTGAGAGAAAAAAGTTATGGTGAAAAATTTAAAATTGTTGGATAAAGCGTTGCAGCTGTTACCGGAAGTAAAAGAAACGGTGGTTGAACCTCTGGATATAGCAGCTTTTTTAAAGCCTCTTAAAAAGGGAGATTCAGTTGAAATTGATTTTGGTCGACATCTTGTGGGGCACATAAAATTAAAGTTGGGGTATGTTCGTTCACATCCGGATGCTCCGGTATGGCTTCGTTTCTCGTTTGCAGAAAATAAAAAGGAATTCGAGGAACGGGTGGAAGATTATCAGGGCTGGATCTGTTCGGCATGGGTGCAGCAGGAACAGGTGCATATTGATCTTGTCCCGGGAGAATATTTTCTGCCCAGAAGATATTCGTTTCGTTACGTGAAAATCGAAGTGCTTGATGTCAGCTCTAAATTTGACCTGATTATTGAAGAGGCAAAAGCGGTTGCGTTGTCTTCAGCAGATGATAGCCGTTTATCCGCATATCATAGCGAGAATAAGGAATTGGAACAGCTTGATCGCATTGCCTGTAATACGCTGCATGATTGTATGCAGAAGGTATTTGAGGATGGACCAAAACGTGACCAGAGACTCTGGATGGGAGATCTTCGTCTGCAGGCACTTGCCAATTACGAGACTTATCAGATGAATGATATGGTAAAAGGATGTCTGTATCTGTTTGGGGCCTTACCGATGGAAAACGGTCAGGTTGGAGCCTGTGTATTCTTAGATCCGGAGCCGGAAGTGGATGATACGAGTATGTTTGATTATTCACTTCTGTATGTTGTTGCTTTGTGGGATTATTATAAGCAGACAAAAGACAAGGAGGCGCTTCGTGACTTGTGGGAGACTGCAAGAACACAGATTTCGTTGGCGCAGAAACGAGTGGATAACGGCATTGTAAGAGACCGTGATGTGTTAGGATGGTGTTTTCTTGACTGGTCGCTAGAATTAAATAAGCAGGCGGGAGCACAGGGGGTTTTACTGTATGCGATGCAGAGTGCGATTGCAATTGCACAAGAATTAAGAGAAAATCGTGATGCAGAATGCTTAAAAGGAACTTATGAAGTCTATCGAAAGGCAGCAAAAGCATATTTTTACGATGAAAAGAAAGGACTTTTTGTCAGCGGAGAAAATAGACAGATTTCTTATGCAAGTCAGGTCTGGCTGATTCTTGGCGGTGTAGTCGATTCCGAAGAAGGTCTTCGGATTTTACATAATGTTGCAGCAGATAGGGAGGCTCTTGAGATGGTGACTCCGTATATGTATCACTACTATATTGAAGCATTGTTAAAATGCAACGCGGATGAGGAAGCACTTGCTGTTTTGACAGAGTATTGGGGTGGTATGGCGCGGCTTGGTGCAGATACATTCTGGGAGCTGTATAATCCGAAGAATCCGGATGAATCCCCGTACGGCGGAACTATTGTCAATAGTTATTGTCATGCATGGAGCTGTGCACCGGCCTATTTCTTGCGTAAATATTTTGGAGAAAATTAAATAGGAGGAACTATTTATGAAAAAAATTGGGAGCAAAGTGCTTTTAATGATGGTTCTGTTTGTTGTTATATTTGGACTAAATACGATAACTTCTGTAAGATCACAAAATCGTGTAAAACGGTCTGGATTAGAAATCACGGAGCAGTATATTCCAATTCAGACAGAAATATTTACGATTCAAAAAAGTATGGAACGAGGTCAGAAATACCTTAATATTATTAGTTTGTATGATAATGCAGAACTTCGTCAACAGCTTGAAGGTTCATTGGCAGAGGAAGTGTCAACTATTACTGAGAGCGAGAAGAAGATAGATGTGTATCTAAAAGATAATAACAATACAAAGTTAAAAGATGCAATTAAGAAATATGAAGAATTCCTTGATAAAGTGCTCTTGCAATTTTCAACAATACAGGAATATGTAGATACGGGGGATTTTGCGCAGGCAAGTATAGCACTTGGATCCGATTTCCAAAATCTTGTTAGAGATATGGGAGAGAAAACGGAAACGAATCTCACGGAAAATCTGGAAGGTGGAATTTCTGAACAGTCAAAGTTGTATAATCAGGCAGTTGATATGAATATTCAAGTGACGAAAATATTATTTGTTATATTTATAATGGTGTCGGTAGTGGTTCTTTTGATTATGAGGAGAACAGTAAGCAAACCGGCAAGTGCAGCCAGTTGTCAGTTAGATCATATTATTGATGATATTAACAAGAAAAAAGGAGATCTTACAAAACGCATTACAGTCCGTTCACATGATGAAATCGGTCAATTGTCAGAAGGTATTAATAATTTTATTATTCAATTACAGATGGTTATTCGTAAAGTTCACCACCAATCGGAGTCAATGCAGAATTCTCTTGGGGTGATGAATACAGAAGTGAACAGTTCCAGCGAAAATGTAAATTATATTGCTACGACGATGGAAGAAATTACGGCAAGTATGGAAGAAATAGCATCTTCAATTGAAGGGCTTATGAAGAATACACATGAGATATTGGAGTTTGTTAATAATGTAGGTGATCAGACGAAGGAATGTGTTTCCATTTCTTCCGATATTAAAGCTTTGGCAATTGGCGTAAAAGAAGAAACTGAAAAGAAGAAAAATGAAATTTCAAATCTTATTAATGAAAAACAGAATGCTTTATTTTCTTCGATAGAGGCGAGCAGGCAGATTACAAATATAAATAATTTAACCAATGATATTCTTGATATTGCAAGTCAGACAAATCTTCTGGCTTTAAATGCATCTATTGAAGCTGCGCGTGCCGGAGGGAAAGGTTTTGCTGTTGTGGCTGAAGAAATTCGACAATTGGCTGAAAACAGTAAAAATACTGCAAATGATATTCAGAGTATTAGTGTAGAAGTGATATCGGCAGTAAATCAACTTATGGAGAATGCACAAAATCTTATGTACTTTGTACAAAATCGGATTATGAGTGATTACGTTGGATTTGAAGGTGCTACGGATACGTATTATGAGAAGGCAGAGCATATGGATTCTGTTATGGCTGTTTTTAACGATAATATTTCGGCATTACATAAGGTTATGGCTGAGATGAATAATGGAATCACCAACATATCAACGGTTGTGGAAGAAAATGCACAGGGAATTAGCAGTGCAACAGAAAATGTGTCTGATCTTGCAAATTCTATCACGAACATTCGACAACAAGCAACGGAAAACGTTGACTCTTCAAAACATCTTATGGAAGAAATGAATCGTTTTCAGAAAATTTAGGATCAGATTCAGGGAAAGATGGGAAACATGAGAAAAAAAATTGCGTTTCTTGCAGGTGCAATCAGTTTTGATAATCAGAATCGTGTGATCGACGGTGTATTAAGACGTGCTGCGGAATTCGATACGGATGTATTTATTTTTACATGCTTTGTGAACTATGATGAGTCGGAAGAAAACAAAGTCGGAGCATTTCAAATTATGGAACTTCCGGATCTTACTACCTACGATGGTGTGATCGTTATGAAAAATTCAATACAATATGAACCGGCTTCCAACTCGTTGATGAACCGGATAAAAGAGAGCAGGATTCCAGCGGTAAGTGTTGATGAATATATTGATGGAATGCATAATGTCGGAATATCGGATTACAATAGCCAGAAACGTATTGTAGAACATCTGATAAAGAAACATCATCTGACAAAAATCAATTATGTGTGCGGTATTCTACAGGGCAAAGAAGGAATGGAACGTTATCGGGCATATAGGGATGCTATGGAAGAGCATGGCATTCCTGTTTGTGATTGTCAGGTTTACTGCGGAAATTATAATCGTGAAAGCGGAAGAAAAGCCATCGAATATTTTATGAAAAACCAGACGCCGCAGGCAATTGTATTTGCAAATGATGCGATGGCGATCGGCGGAATGGAGCGCTTGCAGCAGTATGGTTATGAAATCCCAAAAGATATCGTAGTAACCGGTTTTGACAATGATGAGCTGTCCGCATTTTATATTCCGTCTTTGACGACCGTTGATCGCAGACAGGAAATGCTCGGGGAAAAGGCGGTCGATCTGCTTTTTGATGCACAAAGTCATACATCTGTGAAATTGGAAACCCAGATTCTGTATCGGGAAAGCTGCGGATGTAACTGCCAGACACCAAAGTCGATCCGGGATCTTCGAGTGGAATATCAGAACCAATGCTTAAGCTATGAGGAGGCACTAGATGCGTTAAAAAGTATGGAACTCGATCTGACCGGGCTTGAGAGTGTGGAAGAATTGTGTTCGCGGTTAAAAAAATATGTTATCCGATCAGATATGAAAGAGTTTTATCTTTGCCTGTGTGATGAAAAAAAGTTGTTTGCGTATGATGACATAAAAACTAATATCAGAGAACAAGCGATTTGTGAGCACTATACCCAAAAGGTTCATATACCGCTTGCCTATCATGATAGAAAGTTTGACTCCTATGGAAAATTTCCGTCAAAGGAAATTTTGCCTTATGAAATGAGAAATAAATTACAGAAAACATTCTACATAGTGACACCAATTTATTATCAAAAAATATGTTATGGATATTGTGTCTCGGATGGAAGTGTCTTTGCGTTAAAAAGTGAGCTTGCATATTTATGGACGGTTAATATCAGTATGGCACTCGAAAATATTCGCAAATGGAAATGGATCAATCAGATGAATGAGAAGATCAACCGTATGTGGAAGTATGACATGCTGACACAGGTGTTCAATCGGAGTGGCTTTTTTTATTCCGCAAATGCGGTTGTTGAACGGATTAAAGGACAACATCGGCGGGCATTTATGATTTTTTTGGATATTGACGGTCTAAAGAGTGTCAATGATGGGTTAGGGCATGAGGTCGGCGATGCTTTCATACGCGAGATGGCAGATGTGATAAAGGCATCAGTTCCGAAGGATTGTCTGGTAATGCGTTATGGAGGTGATGAATTTGTGGTGTTTGGGAGTTGTACGAATGCCAAGCGGATGCAGATGATCGTAAGTAAGATAAAAAATACAATGGAAAAAGAAAATCAAAACGAGAAGAGAATCTACCAATTGTCTGCCAGTATCGGATGTTCCGTACATGCATCTGACGAGATTGATGATTTAAATCAGTTGATCGAATCGGCGGACAAGCGCATGTATGAAGAAAAGAAAGAAAAACATATGAGAAGATAATAAAGGCTATTCAGAAAATAAGGACAGTTTTTTAGTCTAATCAGAGGCTAAAAAGCTGTCCTTATTTTTGTTATCTTTTTGGTGTATCAGATAAGAGAAAAAGGGGGCAGACAATGGAAAACAGATATTATCTGGCGATTGATATCGGAGCGTCGAGTGGACGCCATATTCTTGCGCATAAGAAAGACGGGCGAATTGTCTTAGAGGAGATCTATCGATTTCCAAACGGAATGCAGGAACATAACGGACATAAAGTGTGGAATGTGGATCAGCTTTTTGGGGAAATTCAAACCGGAATGAAGAAATGTGCGGATATAGGAAAGATTCCGTATAGTATGGGAATCGATACCTGGGCTGTAGATTTTGTATTGTTGGATGATCAGGGACAAAGAATTGGTGATGCCGTGGCATATCGTGATGCGAGAACGGATGGGATGGACAAGCAGGTATATGAGATTATTTCGGAAAATGATTTGTATGAAATTACGGGTATTCAAAAGCAGAAGTTTAATACGATCTATCAGCTAATGGCGCTTAAGCAGCAGAATCCGGAAAGCCTGGATAGGGCACAAAGTATGCTTATGATTCCGGATTATTTTAACTTTCTTTTGACGGGAAATAAGTTACAGGAATATACGAACGCGACAACAACACAGCTGGTTGATCCGAAAGCCAATGACTGGAACTGGGCATTGATTGATCGGCTGGGATATCCGAGAACCCTCTTTCAGACAATTATGATGGCGGGAAGCATTGTCGGAAACTTGGCGGATTCTATTCAGAAACAGGTAGGTTTTGAATGCAAAGTAGTCTTGCCGGCAACGCATGATACAGCTTCTGCAGTGATGGCAGTTCCATCCAAAGAGGAACAGCCACTTTATATCAGTTCCGGAACATGGTCATTGATGGGAACCGAATTGAAAGAAGCTGCCTGTGATGAGCAAAGCAGAAAGCATAACATGACGAATGAGGGCGGATACGATTATCGCTTCCGCTATCTTAAGAATATTATGGGACTCTGGATGATCCAGTCGGTGCGAAAGGAGATAGCCCCGGAACTTGGTTTTGGAGAGATCAGCGAACTTGCGTCAAAGCAGACGATTCCTTCTTTCGTTGATGCCAACGATCCGAGATTTCTTGCGCCGGAGCATATGACGAGCGAGGTGCAGAAAGCCTGTAAAGAGAGTGGACAGCAGGTGCCACAGGGCATTGCGGAAGTTGCCTGTGTGATCTACAACAGTCTCGCAAAATGCTATGCCGATACAGCAAAGGAGATTGAGAAACTGACCGGAAAAACATACGACTGTATTCAGATCGTTGGTGGCGGTGCCAATGCGGATTATCTGAACAAACTGACCGCATTTTTCACGAAGAAGACAATCTATGCAGGACCGACGGAAGCGACTGCGATCGGTAATCTCTGTGCGCAGATGATCGCAGCGGGAGAATTAGAAAACTTAAAGGAGGCAAGACAATGTGTTTATGCTTCCTTCCCAATTCATAAATACGAAAAGTAAAGGAGAAGAGACATGACAAATTACGAAGCAGCAAGAGAAAAATATGCAGCACTCGGTGTGGATACCGACAAGGCGATCGAGACATTAAAGAAAGTTCCGGTATCGCTTCACTGCTGGCAGCTGGATGATGTGATCGGTTTTGACAATGACGGAGGACTTACTGGAGGCATTCAAACGACCGGTAATTATATGGGCCGTGCTAGAACGCCGGAACAGTTGATGGCAGATATGGAAGAAGCGATGAGACTGATGCCGGGAACCGCAAAATTAAACATACATGCATCTTATGCAATCTTTGCACCGGGGGAATTTGCAGACAGAGATGCGCTTGAACCAAAGCATTTTGCTAAATGGGGAGAATTTGCCAAGAAGCATCATATGGGTATCGATTTTAATCCGACCTTTTTCTCACACGAGAAAGTAAAGGACGGTCAGACACTTTCGAGTCCGGACGAGGAGACAAGACGTTTCTGGATCAATCACGGAAAGGCATGCATCCGCATCTCGGAATATTTTGCAAAAGAGACCGGAATGCCTTGCGTTATGAACATCTGGACCGGTGATGGATTTAAAGATGTTCCGGCAGACCGTATGGGACCTCGTATGCGATACAAGGATTCCATCGAGCAGATCTTATCGGAGCCATACGATCATAACCTCGTAAAGCCTTGTGTGGAGTCAAAAGTTTTCGGTATAGGTGTGGAGTCTTACACAGTCGGATCGGCTGAGTTTACACTTAGTTTTGCTGCTTTACATGACGGCTGTATGCCACTTATGGACAACGGACATTATCATCCACTGGAGTATGTATCTGACAAGATTCCGGCAATGCTCTGCTTTTATCCGGAATTTGCATTGCATATCACAAGAGGTGTGCGCTGGGATTCCGATCATGTGCTGATTCTTGATGATGAGACGAAGGAGATGGCAAAAGAAATTGTAAGAGATAATGCGCTTGACCGTGTCTATATGGCTTTGGACTATTTTGATGCAAGTATCAACCGTGTTTCGGCACTTGCAACAGGATTTCGAAGCTGGCAGAAAGCCCTTCTTATAGCTTTATGTACACCGAATGCAATGCTCAAAGCGCTTCAGGATACGAATCAGATGAGCAAACTTATGGTTATGAATGAGGCGGTGAAGATGTTGCCGATCGGTGAGATATGGGATGAGTACTTAAGACGTGAGGGCGTCGTTGATGATCTTCATTTCTATGATGAAATCGAAAAGTATGAGAACGAAGTATTGGAAAAGAGAAATTAAAAAAGAATAGAAAAGAGGAATTATAATTATGAATTTTTTAGATGCAGAATTTGTACAGGAATTTATCCGCATGGCGAATGACGGATGGGAGCAGGGATGGCATGAGAGAAATGGTGGAAACCTTTCTTATCGTGTAAAACCGGAAGAAGTAGAATTGATAAAAGAGAATTTTAAGGCGAAGGAATGGCAGCCAATTGGCACAAGTGTACCGAATCTTGCCGGCGAGTTTTTTCTGGTTACGGGAAGCGGTAAGTATTTCCGCAATGTGATCATTAAGCCGGAAGATTCCATCTGCATGATTGAACTGGACGAAAAAGGTGAAAATTACCGTATTGTCTGGGGGCTGGTCAATGGAGGCAGACCGACTTCCGAGCTTCCGAGTCATTTGATGAATCTCGAAGTAAAAAAACTTCAAAATCCAAATTACCGCGTGGTCTATCATGCACATACCACCAATATTATCGCACTCACATTTGTACTTCCACTCGAAGATAAAGTGTTTACGAGAGAACTGTGGGAGATGGCAACGGAGTGTCCGGTTGTTTTTCCGGACGGTGTCGGTGTTGTTCCGTGGATGGTTCCGGGAGGAAGAGAGATCGCGGTTGCAACAAGTGAACTGATGAAAAAGTATGATCTGGCCATTTGGGCACATCACGGAATGTTCGCAGCAGGCGAAGATTTTGATCTGACATTCGGTCTGATGCACACCGCTGAGAAATCGGCAGAAATTCTTGTGAAGATGTTATCCATGAGACCGGATAAGCTTCAGACGATCACTCCGGACAATTTCCGGGATCTGGCAAAAGATTTTAACGTTACATTGCCGGAAGAATTTCTTTACGAAAAATAAACAAGAAAAAATTGGCAGTGAAGCTGTTGCATCGTAGCCTCACTGCCAATTTTTATTGTGATTAAACGTTATTGTCTGTAAAAATCAATAATCCGGTCAAGCCTTGCGGTCATGTTGGAAAGGAGCGCATCTAAAATTGTGATAGCTGTCATTGCCTCAACAACGACTACTGCACGCGGAACGATAATCGGATCGTGTCGTCCTTTGATACTGATCTCAATTTCTTTTCCGTCTTTGTTGACGGTCTGCTGTGTTGCTGCAATGGACGGTGTCGGTTTGACAGCTGCGCGGAAAAATAACAGAGAGCCATCACTCATGCCACCGAGCGTGCCACCGGAATAATTGGTTCTCTTGGAGATGTGTCCATTCTCCATGCAAAATGCATCGTTGTTGGTTAGTCCGGTAGCGGTAGCTGCACCAAATCCGGCTCCGATTTCAAAGCCCTTTACGGCACCGATCGAGAGGATTGCTTTTGCCAGATTCGCATCGAGTTTTTCAAAAACGGGATCACCGAGTCCGACGGGAAGCCCAAAAATCTGACATTCGATGATGCCACCGCTGGAGTTTTGTTCCTGTAAACATTTTTCGAGATATGCGCTGGCTTTTGCTGCGGCTGTTGCATCCGGCATATACAGCTTGTTTTTTGAAATTTCTGCGGGATCAAACCGGGCAGGATCAATGGACACCGGACCGATTGCCTGACTGTAGGCAAGTATGGAGATGTCCATCTGCTCTAAAATTTTGATCGCAATTGCACCGCCGGCAACGCGTCCGATCGTTTCGCGCCCCGAGGAGCGTCCGCCGCCGCGGGAATCACGAAATCCGTATTTTTCGTCAAAACAGAAATCAGCATGTCCCGGTCGGTAGTAGGAGGCAATTTCACTGTAATCGGCAGAGTGCTGGTCCTTGTTCCAGACCATCATGGAAATCGGGGTACCGGTTGTTTTTCCCTCAAAGACACCGGATAAGATTTCTACCGTGTCACTTTCCCTGCGCTGTGTGGTAAATTTGGACTGGCCGGGTTTACGCCGGTCTAAAAATTTCTGGATATCTTCTTCACAGAGGCTGAGTCCGGCAGGACAGCCATCCACAACAACACCGATGCCTTTGCCGTGGGATTCCCCCCATGTGGTGATACGAAATAAATTGCCAAATGATGAGCCTGCCATAAATGCCTCCTTAAAAACGTTAATATTCTAAGGGATATTATAAAAAACATCGCATTGAATAGTCAAGAGAGATATGGTAATATTTAAAGGAAATAGACATAAAAAAGAGAGGGGGAACATATGGAATTTAACGCAGTATATCATCAGGCGAGTGACAATTACTGTTATCCGCTGAATGAGGATGAGCTGATTATCAATATAAAAACGGGCTACGATGTAAAATCGGTATCCATTATACTCGGAGATCCGTTTGCCGCGGGAATATTAGGCGGCGGGGAGCACTGGGATGGAAAAAAGGAGCCGATCATATATAAAAAGCGGTTAAAAAATCAGATCTGGTGGACCACAACCGTGCGTCCGGAGTACAAGCGTCTGAAGTATTATTTTGAACTTCAGACAGAGGAGGAAAGCTGGTTTTATTTTGAAGACGGGTTTGTCAGCAGCGAACAGATGCATCTGGAGGGCAGAAGCCGTCAGTGCTTTGTTTTCCCGTGGATGAATCCCTGTGATGTACCGCGTACCCCGGCATGGGTCAATGATACCGTATGGTATCAGATTTTCCCGGATCGTTTCTGCAACGGAGATCCTTCCAATGATCCTGAGAATGTGGTTTTGTGGAGAGAGCATGGAAGCGTGACCAATGAGGAATGTTTCGGAGGAGATCTGGCGGGGATTACAGACAAGCTGGATTATCTGCAGAATCTGGGAATCAACGGTCTGTATCTGACACCGATCAACGAAGCTCCGTCAAATCACAAATATGATACCACGGATTATACGAAGATTGATCCGCGTTTTGGCGATGAGGAAACCTTTAAACACCTTGTGAAGGAAGCGCATAAGCGGGGCATCCGCGTAATGCTTGACGGTGTGTTCAATCATTCCGGATATTATTTCGCACCGTGGCAGGATGTGCTTGCAAAGGGACCGGAGTCGGAATATTATGACTGGTTTATGATCAATGAATGGCCGTTTGATAAAAACGGGCAGGCGGCAAAGAAGAAACAGTATTATACATTTGCCTTTTTTGATTCCATGCCAAAGATCAATACAAACAATCCGAAAGTACGCAAATATTTTGTAGATATTTGTGCCAACTGGGTGGAAAATTACGGAATCGATGGAATCCGTCTGGATGTGGCAAATGAAGTTTCCCACAGGTTCTGCAAAGAACTGCATGCGCGGGTCAAGGAGATCAACCCGGATATCTATATTCTCGGAGAAATCTGGCACAACGCGCTTCCGTGGCTGCGCGGAGATGAGTTTGATGCGGTAATGAATTATCCGCTTGGACAAAGTATCAAGGATTTCTGGATTGATAAGAGCCTGACGAATGAAGACTTTGAGTATACAATCAACCGCTGCTATACAAGCTATATGCAGCAGACAAATGATGTGCTGTTTAATCTGCTCGATTCGCATGATACCAAGCGGCTTCGCTCGGATGTGAAGAATCTGGATGAATATTTTGCACAGATTGCTGTGCTTTTTGCAATGCCGGGAAGTCCGTGCATTTACTACGGAACAGAAATTGCCATGGAAGGAAGCTATGATCCGGACTGCCGCAGATGTATGCCGTGGTCGGATATTGAGGCCGGAAAGTATGCAGAGCGCAGCAGGATCATATCTACACTGATTCATCTGCGCCGGCAGGAACCGCTCTTAAAAAGCCGTAATTTTCATTTTCCGAATGATTATGCAGCGTACAGGCGTGTGATCCAGTTTCGGAAAGTGGATTTTCCGGATTGTTATGTGGAAGTGCTGATTAACTGCTGTGAGGAAGATGTCGAGGTAGTGCCGCAGGGAGAAATTCTGCTTGAACGACATTACATAGATTCCACACTTTTGTCCAACGGTATTTTGATCCGCAGAATTCGAAAGTAAATAAAAAGAAAGAGGAATAACAGAAAATGGCTACATATGAGTTGTTAAAACAGGAAGGCAGTGCGAAACGTGCGGTGTTTCATACGGTGCACGGAGATATCCAGACGCCGGTGTTTATGAACGTGGGAACGGTGGCCGCAATCAAGGGTGCTGTTTCAACAATGGATCTCAAAGAGATCAAATGTCAGGTGGAACTGTCCAATACCTATCATCTGCATGTGCGTCCAGGAGACAAGCTGATCAAAGAAATGGGCGGACTGCATAAGTTTATGGTCTGGGATCGTCCGATTCTGACAGATTCCGGCGGATTTCAGGTGTTTTCCCTGGCAGGACTCCGAAAAATTAAGGAGGAGGGCGTATATTTCCATTCCCATGTAGATGGCGCAAAGATCTTTATGGGACCGGAAGAGAGCATGCAGATCCAGTCAAACCTCGGATCGACGATTGCCATGGCATTTGACGAGTGTCCATCGAGTGTGGCAGAGCGCAGATATGTCGAAGATTCTGTTGCGCGTACGACCCGCTGGCTGGAGCGGTGCAAAAAAGAAATGCAGCGTCTGAACAGTCTGGAAGATACGATTAATAAAGAGCAGCTGTTGTTTGGAATTAACCAGGGAGCAATTTTTTCGGATATCCGGACGGACCATGCAAAGAGAATTTCGGAACTGGATCTGGATGGGTATGCAATTGGCGGACTTGCAGTGGGAGAAACCCATGAACAGATGTATCAGATCATAGAGGAGACCGTTCCGTATCTTCCGAAAAACAAGCCGACGTATCTGATGGGCGTGGGAACACCTGCCAATATTCTCGAGGGGGTAGCGCGCGGAATCGATTTCTTTGACTGTGTATATCCGAGCAGAAACGGACGCCACGGACATGTATATACCAACGAAGGAAAGTTGAATCTGTTTAACCAGAAATACGAAAAAGACATGCGTCCGATTGAGGAGGGCTGCCAGTGTCCGGCATGCCGGCACTACAGCAGAGCCTATATCCGGCATCTGTTAAAAGCAAAGGAAATGCTTGGCATGCGCCTGTGCGTTCTTCATAACCTGTATTTTTACAATACCATGATGGAAGAGATCCGGAATGCTCTCGATGCCGGAAATTTTGCTTCCTACAAAGAAGAAAAACTGTACCGGATGGGACAGTCAAGTATAAAAAATGTCTAAAAAAGCCAAAAAGGCTTGCCCAAAGAACGGAAGTTGTGTAGAATGGGTTTTAGTATTTGAATATAGGAGGAAACATTGATGAGCGCAATTTTAGCAAATAGCAGCGCTTCCGCTTCCGGCGGAATGGGCATGTTTGGTATGATTATCTGGCTGGTAGTAATCTTCGGATTTATGTATTTTCTGATGATTCGTCCACAGAAGAAGGAGCAGAAGAAAAAAGATCTGATGCTTTCCGAAGTAGCTGTGGGAGACACCGTTCTTACTACATCCGGTTTCTATGGAACAATTATTGATATTGTAGATGATACCGTTATCGTAGAGTTCGGAAACAACAAAAACTGTCGTATTCCAATGCAGAAAGCTGCAATTGCAGACGTAGAAAAAGCAGAATCTGCATCATAAAGAACATGAGAGAGGGTGTCGCATTTGCGGCACCTTTTTGCATTTCTTTCTCAATTCAGAATAATAAAAAAGATCTATTATAATCTCAGGTTATATTATTTATGAAAAAGTAAAATGGATTTTTAGTTGAAAAGAAGGCCCTGTTGCTATATATTAATAGGTAATAGACTTTGAAACAGCAGAGTAGAAAAGAGGAAAAGCAATGGAATGTCAAATTGGTGTGATCTCGGGAGACGGTATTGGACCGGAGATCGTTACAGAGGCAAAAAAAGTATTAGACCAGATTGGGAAAAAATATGGTCATTTATTTCACTATACGGATATCCTGATGGGGGGATGCTCGATTGATGCAACCGGAGTTCCTTTGACCGATGATGCGATTGCGGCAGCAAAAGCAAGTGATGCGGTACTGATGGGATCTATCGGAGGAAATACTTCCACATCCCCGTGGTATCAATTAGCACCGGAGCTTCGTCCGGAGGCAGGACTTTTAAAGCTGCGTAAATCGCTCAATCTGTTTGCAAACCTTCGCCCGGCATATTTATATGAAGAATTAAAGGCTGCATGTCCACTGCGTGATGATATTATTGGAACAGGATTTGATATGATGATTATGCGTGAGCTGACAGGCGGTTTGTATTTCGGAGCGCGAAAGACAGAGGAAGTAGATGGCGTGACAACAGCAACCGATACACTTACCTACAATGAAAATGAGATCCGCAGAATTGCAAAGCGAGGCTTTGACATTGCAATGAAGCGCCGCAAAAAGGTAACTTCCGTGGATAAGGCAAATGTTCTGGATTCTTCCCGGCTCTGGAGAAAAATCGTAGAAGAAGTTGCAAAAGATTATCCGGAAGTAACGTATGAGCATATGCTTGTCGATAACTGTGCAATGCAGCTTGTGAAAGATCCAAAACAGTTTGACGTGATTCTGACGGAGAATATGTTTGGAGATATTTTATCCGATGAGGCTTCCATGGTGACCGGTTCCATCGGTATGTTATCATCCGCAAGTTTGAATGATACCAAATTCGGTTTATATGAGCCGAGTGGCGGGTCTGCACCGGATATTGCCGGAAAAGGCATTGCCAACCCGATTGCAACCATTTTAAGTGCAGCCATGATGCTTCGCTATACGTTTGATCTGGATAAAGAGGCTGATGCGATTGAGAATGCCGTGAAACAGGTATTAAAAGAAGGATATCGTACCATTGATATCATGCCGCAGGCAGGAGAGAGCACAGAAGGGATCGAACAGGTTGGCACAGCAAAGATGGGCGACCTGATCGCAGAGAGAGTTTAAGGAGAACATAATATGATAAGTGATAACGCAAGGAGCGGTATGCAGCAGGCTCCGGCGCGCAGTCTTTTCAATGCGCTCGGATTTACCGCAGAAGAATTAAAAAAACCAATGGTCGGAATTGTAAGTTCCTACAATGAAATTGTTCCGGGCCATATGAATATTGATAAAATTGTAAATGCCGTAAAACTCGGCGTTGCGGAAGCAGGTGGCGTACCGGTTGTATTTCCGGCAATCGCGGTATGTGATGGTATTGCCATGGGACATGTCGGCATGAAATATTCTCTGGTTACCAGAGACCTGATTGCAGATTCCACGGAGTGTATGGCTATCGCCCATCAGTTTGATGCACTGGTTATGGTGCCAAACTGTGATAAGAATGTACCGGGGCTTTTAATGGCAGCAGCACGTATCAATGTACCGACTGTATTTGTATCCGGCGGACCGATGCTTGCCGGACATGTGCAGGGAAAGAAGAGAAGTCTTTCTTCCATGTTTGAGGCAGTCGGATCTTACGCAGCAGGAACCATGACAGAGGATGATGTGCTTGAATATGAGAATAAAGTCTGCCCGACCTGTGGGTCCTGCTCCGGCATGTATACCGCAAACTCTATGAACTGTCTGACCGAAGCTCTTGGTATGGGACTTCGCGGAAACGGAACGATTCCGGCTGTTTACTCGGAACGTATCAAACTTGCAAAACATGCAGGTATGGCAGTTATGGATATGTTCCGCAAGAATATCTGCGCGCGTGATATTATTACAAAAGAGTCCATCTTAAATGCACTGACAGTAGATATGGATGTTCCACAAACTCCATGCTGCATCTGCCGGCGATCGCGCATGAGATTGGTTTTGATTTTGATATCAGCTTTGCAAACCCGATCAGCGAAAAGACACCAAACCTCTGCCATCTGGCACCGGCTGGTCCTACTTATATGGAGGATCTCAATGAAGCCGGCGGTGTATATGCAGTGATGAAAGAACTGGCAGATATCGGTCTGTTACATACCGATTGTATGACCGTAACCGGAAAGACGATCGGAGAGAACATTGCAAACGCAGTGAACCGCAATCCGGAAGTCATCCGTCCGGTTGATCATCCATATTCCAAGACCGGTGGTCTGGCTGTTCTGAAAGGAAATCTGGCACCGGATGGTTCGGTGGTTAAGCGTTCTGCTGTTGTCGATGAGATGATGGTTCATGAAGGACCGGCAAGAGTCTTTGAGTGTGAGGAAGATGCTATCGCAGCGATCAAGGGCGGCAAGATTGTAGAGGGTGATGTCGTTGTCATCCGCTATGAGGGACCGAAGGGCGGACCTGGTATGAGAGAAATGTTAAATCCGACTTCTGCGATTGCCGGTATGGGGCTTGGCAGTTCCGTTGCCCTGATTACCGACGGACGTTTTTCCGGTGCATCCAGAGGCGCATCCATCGGACATGTTTCTCCAGAAGCAGCAGTTGGGGGACCGATTGCTCTGGTAGAAGAGGGCGATATCATAAAGATCAATATCCCGGAGATGACATTGAACGTAGATGTTTCGGATGAAGAGATGGCCGCACGACGTGCAAAATGGCAGCCGAGAGAGCCGAAGGTTACCACCGGATATCTTAAGAGATATTCTGCACTGGTTACTTCCGGAAACCGTGGAGCTGTCTTGGAAGTGCCAGAAGAGAAATAAAGGATAGAGGGTTAGAAAATGCAGTTGACAGGATCACAGGTGATTATAGAATGCCTGAAAGAACAGGGTGTAGATACCGTTTTCGGATATCCGGGCGGTGCAATCCTGAACGTTTATGATGAATTATACAAACATCCGGAAATCCGGCATGTACTTACATCGCATGAGCAGGGAGCTTCTCATGCGGCAGACGGATATGCGCGTGCCACTGGTAAGGTTGGGGTGTGTTTTGCAACCAGTGGACCTGGAGCAACAAATCTCGTAACAGGAATCGCGACCGCATTTATGGATTCTATTCCGATCGTTGCGATCACCTGTAATGTAGGGGTACCGCTTCTTGGAAAAGACAGCTTCCAGGAAATTGACATTACCGGTATTACGATGCCGATCACAAAGTATAATTTTATTGTGAAGAATGTCAATGATCTTGCAAAGACGATCCGCAAGGCGTTTGAGATCGCACAGTCCGGAAGACCGGGACCGGTGCTGATCGATATCCCGAAAGATGTGACAGGCAATAAAGCAGAGTATGAG
>ENA-OPVK01000336-OPVK01000336.1-human-gut-metagenome-genome-assembly--contig:-NODE-336-length-35829-cov-11.660647_pt1 | contig 35829 bp, 39 predicted proteins | sample MGYA00241495_ERZ501982 | MGnify/ENA primary metagenome ERZ501982 (study PRJEB25962, sample SAMEA2042002) | human gut metagenome | biome: human gut; feature: human-associated habitat; material: faeces...
TACTGCAAGCCTTAAGAAAGAATATGCAGAGCGCATTGCTCCTGCGTTGAAGAATCAGTTCCAGTACTCTTCATCTATGCAGATTCCAGTACTCAAGAAGATTGTTATCAATCAGGGCTTGGGTATGGCTGTAGCTGATAAGAAAATCATCGATGTAGCCATCAACGAGTTGACAGCTATCACAGGTCAGAAGGCCGTTGCTACTGTATCTCGCAAAGATATCGCTAACTTCAAGTTGCGTAAGAAAATGCCGATCGGTGTAATGGTGACTTTGCGTCGTGAAAGAATGTACGAATTCCTGGAAAAACTGGTACGTGTGGCTTTGCCTCGTATCCGTGACTTCAAGGGTATCGAAAGCAAGTTCGATGGTAGAGGTAACTATACCTTGGGTATCCAGGAACAGATCATCTTCCCTGAAATCAACATCGATTCTATCACAAAGATTCTGGGTATGAACATCACTTTCGTGACTACTGCTCAGACTGACGAAGAAGGTTACGCCCTGTTGAAGGAATTCGGTTTACCGTTTAAAAACGCTAAAAAAGATTGATAAGTTATGGCAAAAGAATCAATGAAGGCTCGTGAAGTTAGAAGAGCCAAACTCGTTGCTAAATATGCTGAGAAGCGTGCTGCATTGAAGAAGATTGTAAATACCGGTGACCCTGCTGAAGCTTTCGAAGCTGCTCAGAAACTGCAGGACCTGCCGAAGAATTCAAATCCGATTCGTTTGCATAACCGTTGCAAGCTGACTGGCCGTCCAAAAGGTTATATGCGTCAGTTCGGTATCTCACGTATCCAGTTCCGTGAAATGGCTTCTAACGGTTTGATTCCGGGCGTTAAGAAAGCAAGCTGGTAAATTCTTTTATTATTAAATATTGTCAGGGTAGTCCTGATTAATTTAACAATTCATTTATATGACAGATCCAATCGCAGATTTTCTCACAAGATTGAGAAATGCAATTAGTGCTAAGCACAGAGTGGTGGAAGTACCTGCTTCAAACTTGAAAAAGGAAATTACAAAAATCCTGTTTGACAAAGGTTACATCCTGAACTACAAGTTCGTTGAAGATGGTCCTCAGGGTACTATCAAGGTAGCTTTGAAGTACGATGCCGTAAATAAGGTAAACGCTATCAAGAAGCTTATCAGAGTATCAACTCCGGGTATGCGTAAGTATACCGGCTACAAAGACATGCCGAGAGTAATTAACGGATTAGGTATTGCTATCATATCTACATCCAAGGGTGTGATGACAGACAAAGAAGCTGCCGCTTTGAAGATCGGTGGTGAAGTTCTTTGCTATGTATATTAATGTAGGAGGATAAACTATGTCAAGAATAGGTAAATTGCCCGTTAGTATCCCTGCTGGAGTAACAGTTACTCACAAGGATAACGTAGTAAACGTAAAAGGCCCGAAAGGTGAGTTGAGTCAGTATGTAAATCCTGCTATCGATGTAGAGATTGCAGACGGACACGTGGTGTTGAAGGAAAATGAGAATGCTATGCTTGATAACCTGAAACAGCGTCATGCATTCCATGGTTTGTATCGTGCTTTGATCCACAACATGGTTGTAGGTGTTTCTGAAGGTTACAAGAAAGAGTTGGAACTTGTCGGTGTTGGTTACCGTGCTTCTAACAATGGTAACATCATTGATTTCGCATTGGGTTATACGCATAATATCTTTATGCAGTTGCCTCCTGAAATCAAGGTTGAAACTAAATCAGAAAGAAATAAGAACCCTCTTATCATATTGGAATCTTGTGACAAACAGCTGCTCGGTCAGGTTTGTTCAAAAATACGTTCTTTCCGTAAGCCTGAACCTTACAAAGGAAAAGGTATTAAGTTTGTTGGTGAAGAAATTCGTAGAAAGTCTGGTAAATCAGCTGGCGCTAAGTAATTCACATAAAATCGTACAATTATGACAACAAAAATTGAAAGACGAATTAAGATCAAATATAGAGTACGCAACAAGATTTCAGGTACCGCTGAACGTCCGCGTATGAGTGTGTTTAGAAGTAACAAGCAGATTTATGTTCAGGTTATCGACGATTTGAGCGGTAGAACATTGGCTGCTGCTTCTTCACTGGGTATGGAAACTATGCCTAAGAAAGAACAGGCTGCTAAGGTTGGTGAACTGATCGCTAAGAAAGCTCAGGAAGCTGGTATTACGACTGTCGTATTCGACCGTAATGGTTACTTGTATCATGGGAGAGTAAAAGAAGTGGCTGATGCTGCTCGTAACGGTGGACTTAAATTTTAATGAATTATGGCAGTTAATAATAGAGTTAAGATCACTAACGATATAGAATTAAAAGATAGACTGGTTGCAATCAACCGCGTTACTAAAGTTACCAAAGGTGGTAGAACTTTCAGCTTCGCTGCAATCGTTGTTGTTGGTAACGAAGATGGTATCATCGGTTGGGGACTGGGTAAAGCAGGTGAAGTGACTGCAGCAATCGCCAAAGGTGTAGAAGCTGCTAAGAAGAACCTGACCCGCGTTCCTGTATTGAAAGGTACTGTTCCTCACGAACAGTCTGCTAAATTCGGTGGCGCTGAAGTATTCATCAAACCGGCTTCAACCGGTACCGGAGTAGTAGCCGGTGGTGCAATGCGTGCCGTATTGGAAAGTGTTGGTATTACTGACGTTCTGGCTAAGTCTAAGGGTTCATCTAACCCTCACAACTTGGTTAAGGCTACAATCCTGGCTCTGAGCGAAATGAGAGATGCTCGCATGGTGGCTCAGAATAGAGGTGTAAGTTTGGAAAAAGTATTTAGAGGATAAGGAGGAATCAATATGTCAACTATTAAGATCAAACAAGTAAAGAGTAGAATCGGCGCTCCGGCTGACCAGAAGAGAACGTTGGACGCACTGGGCCTTCGCAAATTGAATCGTGTGGTTGAACACGAAGAAACTCCTTCGATTCTGGGTATGATCAGCAAGGTAAAACACCTGGTTGAGATTGTTAAGTAATTTGTTGGTTAATACTAAAGATTTTTTACAATATGAATTTGAATAATTTGCGTCCTGCAGAAGGTTCTGTCAAAACTAGAAAAAGAGTTGGTCGTGGTGCCGGTTCAGGTTTAGGTGGTACTTCAACAAGAGGACATAAAGGAGCAAAGCAGAGATCTGGTTACTCTAAGAAGATCGGTTTCGAAGGTGGTCAGATGCCTCTCCAGCGTCGTGTTCCGAAATTTGGTTTCAAGAATATCAACCGTGTAGAATATAAAGCTATTAACTTGGATACTATCCAGAAGTTGGCTGAAGCCAAGAGTCTGTCTAAGGTAGGTGTTAATGACTTGATTGAAGCTGGTTTCATCTCTTCTAACCAATTAGTGAAAGTTCTAGGCAACGGTGGTTTGACTATCAAACTCGACGTAGAAGCAAATGCTTTCTCTAAGAGTGCGGTAGCTGCAATCGAAGCCGTTGGTGGTAATGCAGTAAAACTCTGATTCAATGATTAAATCTATTGAAACATTAAAGAATATATGGAATATTGAGGATCTGAGAAAACGGATCCTCATTACTATATTGTTTGTTGCAATTTATCGCTTCGGATCATACGTGGTGTTGCCAGGTATCAATCCGGATATGCTGTCTAAATTGCATGAACAGACTAGTGAAGGTCTTCTTGCGTTGTTGAACATGTTCTCTGGTGGTGCCTTCTCCAATGCTTCAATCTTCGCATTGGGTATCATGCCATACATCTCTGCATCCATCGTGATTCAGCTGTTGGCAATTGCGGTACCATATTTCCAGAAACTTCAACGGGAAGGGGAGAGCGGACGTAGAAAGATCAATCAGTATACACGTATATTGACTATCATCATTCTGGTGTTCCAGGCTCCTTCTTACCTGATTAACCTGAAAATGCAGGCAGGCCCGGCCCTTAATGCTTCATTAGATTGGACTTTCTTTATTATTACTTCTACCATTATTTTGGCTGCGGGTAGTATGTTTGTCCTGTGGCTGGGTGAAAGAATCACGGATAAAGGTATCGGTAACGGTATTTCGCTCATCATCATGGTGGGTATCATTGCCCGTCTTCCGCAGGCTTTCTCCGGTGAGTTCGTATCTCGACTCGCTTCACCTGGAGCAGGAGGTATCATCATGTTCCTCATCGAGCTGGTGTGCCTGTTGGCTGTCATTGCAGCAGCAATCATGCTGGTGCAGGGCGTCCGCAAGATACCTGTACAATATGCCAAACGTATTGTGGGGAACAAACAGTATGGTGGTGCCAGACAGTATATCCCGTTGAAGGTGAATGCTGCCAACGTGATGCCTATCATCTTTGCGCAGGCAATCATGTTTATTCCTATTACTATTGTAGGATTCTCCAATGCCGAAGAGGCGGGGGGAATTACACGTGCTTTGATTGATCACACCAGTTTCCTGTATAACGTAATATTTGCAATCCTGATTCTTTTATTTACGTATTTCTATACAGCGATAACGATCAATCCGAATCAGATGGCGGAAGATATGAAGAGAAACAACGGTTTTATTCCGGGTATCAAGCCGGGTAAACCGACAGCAGATTATATCGATACAGTTATGTCTCGTATTACTCTGCCTGGTTCAATCTTCTTGGCAATTATTGCTATCTTACCGGCTTTTGCCGGCATATTCGGTGTTCAGGATGCGTTTGCTCAGTTCTTTGGCGGTACTTCACTGCTGATCTTGGTAGGTGTCGTGCTCGACACGCTGCAGCAGATTGAAAGTCACTTGCTGATGCGCCATTACGATGGCTTGTTGAGTACCGGACGCATCAAGGGACGTTCCGCAAATGTAGCTGCTTATTAAAATGTCTCGAATGATATTTCTTAAGACAGATGATGAAATAGAGCTGCTTCGTCAGAGTAATCTCCTGGTGGGGATGACTCTGGCTGAAGTCGCTAAACTGATAAAACCTGGAGTTACAACCCGCCAGCTGGATAGGGTGGCCGAAGAGTTTATCCGGGATCATGGCGCTACACCGACCTTCAAAGGATTTCCGAATCCGTACGGTGGACCGTTCCCCGCTGCACTCTGTACTTCGGTCAACGAACAGGTGGTACACGGAATCCCTAACGATATCCCGTTGAAGGAAGGCGATATCGTTTCTGTGGATTGCGGAACATACATGAATGGTTTTTGTGGCGATTCCGCATATACTTTTTGTGTAGGCGAGGTCGATGAAGAAGTAAAGAAACTTTTGCGAACAACGAAAGAGGCACTTTACAAAGGTATAGAACAAGCTGTTCATGGTAAACGTTTGGGTGATATCGGCTATGCTATTCAGGAGCATTGTGAAGCCCAGTCTTATGGCGTGGTTCGGGAATTTGTCGGTCATGGTATCGGTAAAGAGATGCATGAAGAACCGGCGGTACCCAATTACGGTCGAAGAGGTTCGGGTGTACAGCTGAAGAAAGGTATGTGCATAGCTATAGAGCCTATGATAACCCAAGGTGATCGCAATATTGTGATGGAAGCTGACCGTTGGACGGTACGTACACGCGACCGGAAGATGGCGGCACATTTCGAACATACCGTTGCGGTAGGTTTAGGTAAAGCTGATATATTATCATCATTTGAATTTATAGAACAAGTATTAGGAGATAAAGCAATTTGATATGGCAAAGCAATCTGCAATAGAACAAGATGGAGTAATCGTTGAAGCATTGTCAAATGCAATGTTTCGCGTGGAATTGGAAAACGGGCATGAAATTACAGCCCATATTTCCGGAAAGATGAGAATGCATTACATCAAAATACTTCCCGGCGATAAAGTAAGGGTTGAGATGTCACCCTACGACTTGTCCAAAGGTAGAATCGTTTTTAGATATAAATAAAAAGATATATAAGAGATATGAAAGTAAGAGCATCATTAAAGAAACGTACGCCGGATTGCAAAATCGTTAGACGTAATGGCCGTTTGTATGTTATTAACAAGAAAAATCCTAAGTATAAACAACGTCAAGGATAATTTATTATTTTTGCAAAAAAAATAATTAGTATATGGCTATAAGAATAGTTGGTGTAGATTTGCCTCAGAATAAGAGAGGTGAGATTGCGTTGACATACGTATATGGTATCGGACGCAGCAGTTCAGCAAAAATTTTGGATAAAGCAGGTGTTGATCGTGACTTGAAAGTTAAGGATTGGACTGATGATCAGGCTGCTAAGATTCGTGAAATCATTGGTGCTGAATATAAAGTAGAAGGTGATCTTCGTTCTGAAATCCAGTTGAACATTAAGCGATTAATGGATATTGGTTGCTACCGTGGTGTTCGTCACCGTCTGGGTCTGCCGGTTAGAGGTCAGAGCACTAAGAACAACGCCCGTACACGTAAGGGTAGAAAGAAAACAGTTGCAAATAAGAAAAAAGCTACTAAATAATAATTGTTGATATGGCAAAAAAAACAGTCGCAGCTAAAAAAAGAAATGTGAAAGTTGATGCTAATGGACAGTTGCACGTTCATTCTTCATTCAACAACATTATCGTTTCTTTGGCAAATAGCGAAGGCCAGATTATTTCTTGGTCTTCTGCAGGTAAGATGGGATTTAGAGGTTCTAAGAAGAACACTCCTTATGCAGCACAGATGGCTGCACAGGATTGCGCTAAAGTAGCGTATGACCTGGGCCTGAGAAAGGTGAAAGCTTACGTGAAGGGTCCTGGAAACGGACGTGAATCTGCTATCAGAACAGTACACGGAGCTGGAATCGAAGTTACTGAAATCATCGACGTAACTCCATTGCCGCACAACGGTTGTCGTCCTCCGAAAAGAAGAAGAGTATAATACAGATAACCTATTTCGATGTCACTTGAATTTGTTAAATAATTGGATTGCAATTCCTTTCTGTAATCGCGGCTGCAACAAATTGAGTACATTATAACAATTAAATCAGAAAATAAAATGGCTAGATATACTGGACCAAAAACTAGAATTGCACGTAAATTCGGTGAAGCAATCTTCGGAGCAGATAAAGTTTTGTCTAAGAAAAACTATCCTCCCGGACAGCATGGTAACAACCGTCGCAGAAAAACTTCTGAATACGGTGTCATGTTGGCTGAAAAGCAGAAAGCTAAATATACTTACGGGGTACTGGAAAAACAGTTCCGTAACCTGTTTGAGAAAGCTGCAAGTATGAACGGTATTACCGGTGAAATCTTGCTGCAGAGTCTTGAATGTCGTCTGGACAACGTAGTGTTCCGTTTGGGTATTGCTCCTACACGCGCAGCTGCTCGTCAGTTGGTAGGTCACAAGCACATTACAGTTGATGGCAAGGTCGTAAATATCCCTTCATTCGCTGTAAAACCGGGTCAGTTGATCGGTGTTCGTGAAAGATCTAAATCATTGGAAGTTATCGCTAACTCTTTGGCTGGATTCAATCACAGCAAATATCCTTGGTTGGAATGGGATGAAAACTCTAAGACTGGAAAATTGTTGCACAAACCGGAAAGAGCTGACATTCCTGAAAACATTAAAGAACACTTGATCGTTGAATTGTACTCTAAATAATAATTGATTTCATGGCGATATTAGCATTTCAAAAACCTGATAAAGTATTAATGTTGGAAGCGGATTCCAAATTCGGAAAATTCGAATTCCGTCCGCTTGAACCCGGTTTCGGTATTACCGTAGGTAATGCTTTACGCCGTATTCTTCTCTCCTCACTGGAAGGCTATGCGATCAATACTATTCATATTGAAGGTGTTGAACACGAATTTGCAACTGTACCAGGTGTCAAAGAAGATGTTACTAACATTATCTTGAATCTGAAACAAGTTCGATTCAAGCAAATAGTTGAGGAATTCGATAGTGAAAAGGTAAGCATTACCGTTGAGAATTCTACTGAATTTAAGGCAGGTGATATTGGTAAGTATTTGACCGGATTTGAAGTGTTAAATCCTGAATTAGTTATTTGCCATTTAGATTCAAAAGCAACTATGCAGATAGACATTACAATCAACAAAGGTCGTGGTTATGTTCCGGCTGACGAAAACCGCGAATTCTGCACCGATGTGAATGTAATTCCTATCGATTCTATTTACACTCCGATTCGTAATGTAAAATATGCGGTTGAAAACTACCGTGTAGAACAGAAGACTGACTATGAAAAGTTGGTGCTCGAGATTACGACGGACGGTTCCATTCACCCGAAGGAAGCCCTGAAAGAAGCTGCAAAGATTCTGATTTATCATTTCATGCTCTTCTCTGATGAAAAGATTACACTTGAAACATCAGATGTTGATGGCAACGAAGAATTTGATGAAGAAGTTCTGCACATGCGTCAGTTACTTAAAACTAAGTTGGTGGATATGGACCTGTCAGTACGCGCCTTGAACTGTTTGAAGGCTGCCGATGTAGAAACATTGGGTGACTTGGTTCAATTCAACAAGACTGACCTGCTGAAGTTCAGAAACTTCGGTAAGAAATCGCTCACTGAGCTTGATGATTTGCTCGAGAGTCTGAATCTGTCGTTTGGAACGGATATTTCTAAGTATAAATTAGATAAAGAATAAAAAATGAGACATAATAAAAAATTCAACCATTTAGGTCGTACTGCTTCTCACAGAAGTGCAATGTTGTCAAACATGGCATGTTCTTTGATCAAGCACAAAAGAATCACTACGACTGTTGCGAAGGCTAAAGCTTTGAAGAAGTTCGTTGAACCGCTGATTACTAGATCTAAAGAAGATACTACTAATTCACGACGCGTTGTATTCAGCAACTTGCAGGATAAGTTCGCTGTTACTGAACTGTTCAAAGAAATCTCTGTAAAGGTGGCTGACCGTCCGGGTGGATATACTCGTATCATCAAGACTGGTCACCGTTTGGGTGATAACGCAGAAATGTGTTTCATCGAATTGGTTGACTACAACGAGAATATGGCCAAGACTGCTGCTAAGAAAGCTACTCGTACTCGTCGTTCTAAGAAGTCTGCTGCAACTGCCGAAGAACCTGTTGCAGAAGCTACTGAAACTGTTGCAGAGGAAGCCCCTAAAGCTGAATAGTTCTGTATACACCATATACTTTGAAGGGTCTATCGGTAACGATAGACCCTTTGTTGTTTTCATACCCTTACGTACTCCTGTTAAAATGTTATCTATTTATTTTGTTTCCTTCTTTTTTTCTGTTATCTTGCAGTTGTTTTAAAATGAATGACAGGTTATGCGTATGAAAAATGCTTTCTTTTTTACACAACGGGTGGCCGAAGAGATTTGTTTCTCCTGGTTTCTGTTGGCTTTGCGTTTGCTGTTCGGTGGTTTGCTCCTGATGCACGGCATCATGAAAATCATCGATTTCTATGTATTGTCTGTCTCGTTTCCGGACCCGTTGGGTATCGGTAGCACCTATTCGCTGGCATTGGCTATTTTTGCCGAAGCAGCCTGTTCGTGTGCCTTTATTCTAGGTCTGTTGTTCCGTTTGTCTTTGCTTCCGATGATTACTACCATGGCAGTGGCTTTTTGGGGGGTACATGGTGGAAGTATCTCAGGCGGAGAACTGGCATTTGTCTTTCTGCTTGTTTTTATTTTGTTGTGGATAAGCGGCCCAGGATTGTTTTCTATCGATAAATTGTTGTTCGGACAAAAGGAAAGGCCGCGTTACTCCCGTTATCTTCATTAATGTGTTGCATGGAGAATACACTGTTTGTGCTTATCCTTTTGACGCTTGATTGAAATTTTACATCGTTTAACACATCTCTTCTGAACCTTTTCTACTGTTGGTTGTTATTTATGCAAAGGGGATGAGAAAGCGAGAAGCTATTTTCGAAAACTGACTTTTCCTGACTTTCTCATGAATGACAATAAGTAGAATAAGTGAATTAAACAATCTTTTTCCTATGAAGTGGATGTTCAACATAACGATGGTCTTCCTGTTCCTGTTTATAGGATTGACAGAAGCTCATGCTACCGGCAATGATTGCCCGGAAGCTTTGCCGTCGTGTTCGGTTGCTGACGTTCCTTCATCTTCCCCTGAATCCGCCAAGAAACATTTCCATGCCGCTCCAGAGCGGGTAAAGGACATGTTATGCGAAACCGTTTCGCGTACATTTGTTCGTTGTAATTTAGCCGAACGTTATGCTCGATATCTGAATGAATTGAATGACCATTTTCTCCGCAATTTCATTGCTTCCTATGCGATGCGTGAAAGAACATTGCTGTGTGAGAAAGAGAGGTTGTTTCCATCCGTCAGTTTTCATTGTGTGGAGCCTTCCTGCGAATACTTCGTGTTCGCCTTGAGAAAAATAATCATTTAATTAAATCGTTTTTAAATTTAGTTGTTTTCCGTACTCCGGCACAAGTGATTGGGCCGGAGTAAAGAAGAAATACTTGTACGACAACAGGTGTTTCCGGCATCCTGTATGCCCATTTGATACTATTCATTAACAAACAAATATTTTTAAAAACGATTGATTCTATGAAAACGAATAATAATGTAACCAAGAAATCTTTTAAAGGAATTGAAGCTGCCGGTTTAGTAATTATCGGATGTTTTGTTGTGGCCATCTGTATCTACCATTTTGTGTTCGGTAATCCGGCTAATTTCATGAACAATGATCCGAATAATCATCCGCTTCCCGGTAATCTTTTAGGTACCATTTATAAAGGCGGTATCATTGTGCCGGTTATCCAGACTCTTTTGCTTACCGTACTGGCTTTAAGTGTAGAACGATTCTTTACCATCCGTGCGGCTTTCGGACGTGGCAAACTGGTGAAATTCGTGGCGCAGATTAAGGAAGCCTTAACTCGCGGTGATTTGGATGCTGCGCAAGCTTTGTGTGACAAGCAGCGCGGTTCTGTAGCCAATGTAGTGGGTTCTACCTTGCGCAAATACCGTGAGATGGAACAGGCTACTGATCTGACCAAGGACCAGAAAATCCTGGCTATCCAGAAAGAACTGGAAGAGGCTACCGCTTTGGAACTTCCGATGATGCAGCAGAATCTGCCGATTATCGCTACTATCACTACTTTAGGTACGTTGATGGGATTGCTCGGAACCGTAATCGGTATGATCAAGTCGTTTGCTGCTTTGTCTGCCGGAGGTGGAACAGATTCAGTAGCCCTTTCTACCGGTATCTCTGAAGCGTTGATTAATACTGCTTTCGGTATCTTGACCGGTGCATTGGCTGTCATCGCTTATAACTACTATACCAACAAGATTGACAAACTGACTTATAGCCTGGATGAAGTAGGTTTCTCTATCGTACAGACTTATGCGTCTACTCATTGATTTTTCCCGGAAATCGGGGGAGTTACATTCTGTGGAATCCAATAAACGAAACAACTATGAGTAGGGCAAAAATACAGAAAAAGGCTACGTTCATCGATATGACAGCCATGAGTGATGTAACTGTATTGTTGCTTACGTTCTTTATGTTGACGGCAAGCTTCGTCAAGAAAGAGCCGGTACAGGTGGTTACTCCATCGTCTGTCTCCGAAATTAAGATACCGGAGACCAACCTGCTGTCCATTCTGGTGGATACGAACGGAAAGATTTTCATGAGCCTTGACAAACAAGACGATATGGCGACTACATTGGAGGCGATGGGTGAGGAATATGGTGTCACCTTCACTCCGCAGGAAGTCAAGAAGTTTTCACTGTTCCAGACTTTTGGAGTTCCGATGAAGAACCTGAAGTCGTTCCTGGCGCTTTCGGGCGAAGAGCAGGACAAGGTTCTGAAGAATCAGGGAATTCCGTGCGACAGCATCGATAACCAGTTTAAGGCGTGGGTGCGTCATGCACGGATTGCGAATCCTGACTTGCGTATAGCTATCAAGGCTGACCAGCAGACTCCATACATGGTAATCAAAAAAGTGATGAATTCGCTTCAGGACCTGAAAGAGAACAGATACAATCTGATTACTTCTCTGAAGACCAGTGCTGAAGATTAAAAACCGAAAAGACTATGGCAGAAATTCAAGAAAGTGGAGATAAGAAGGGGAAGGGCAGCAAGCAGAAAAAGATGTCTATCCGGGTGGACTTTACACCGATGGTGGATATGAACATGCTGCTGATTACGTTCTTCATGCTGTGTACTTCGCTCAGCAAGCCTCAGACTATGGAAATCAGTATGCCTTCCAACGATAAGAACATTACCGAGGAACAGCAGAACAAGGTGAAGGCTTCGCAGGCACTGACCCTGCTGCTGGATGCTGATAACAAGTTGTACTATTATGAAGGGGAACCGGATTACGATAATTATGCTTCGTTGAAGGAAACGACTTACGAAGCCGACGGTCTGCGGAAAATCCTGCTCCGTAAGAATGCGGACGCGGTGAAGAAGGTGCGTGAACTGAAAGAGAAGAAGGCACGTCTCGAAATCACCGAAGAGGAATGTAAGAAGCAGATAGCCGAGGTAAAATCCGGGAAGAATACACCGACTGTCATCATTAAGCCAACCGACCGGTCAACTTATAAGAATCTGGTGGATGCGCTCGATGAGATGCAGATTTGCAGCATCGGCAAGTATGTGATAGTCGATGTGGCGGAAGGTGACCAGGTATTGTTGGATCATTATCACCAGGGTAGTGATGCGGCTCATGTCTAACCCTTCAAAACAGGAATAACGTATGTCAAGAATAGATTTAACGTCCTTGGAATGGTGTGAGCTGATTTTCAAGGACAAGAACAAGAACTATGGCGCATACAAGATGCGTCAGGACCTGGGCCGGCGTCAACTGGCAGCTTTGGTAATCGTCACTTGTGCGGCAGTTGCCGCACTGACGTTGCCGAGACTCATCCGGATGGCGATGCCGGAACAGAAGGAAGAAATGGTGGAGGTGACCCAGTTGTCCATGTTGGAGGAACCGGAAGTGAAGGACGAGAATATTGTCCGTAAGGTAGAGCCGATAGCTCCTCCTCCGGCGCTAAAGAGTACCATCAAGTTTACCGCTCCGGTGGTGAAGAAGGACGAAGAGGTATCCGATGAGGACGAACTGAAAAGTCAGCAGGAACTGACAGAAACCAAGGTACAGATATCCATTGCCGATGTGAAAGGAAACGATGAACTGAACGGTAAGGATATTGCAGATTTGAAGGAAGTCATTACACAGGCTCCGGAGGAAGTGAAGGAACAGCCCTATACCATGGTGGAGCAGATGCCTCAGTACCCGGGTGGAATTACGGAACTGTTGAAATACATTGCCAAGAACCTGCGTTATCCGGTCATTGCCCAGGAGAACGGTATTCAGGGACGTGTCATTGTCCGTTTCGTCGTGACGGCTACAGGTACAGTAGAGCAGGTACAGGTCATGCGTTCGCTCGATCCGAACTGCGATAAGGAAGCTGTCCGTGTGGTACAGTCGTTGCCCAAGTGGATACCCGGTAAACAGAACGGAAGAAATGTACCGGTGTATTATACGGTACCTATTACATTCAAATTACAATAATTTACGGAAATCAAAAGCATTGCATACGTGTATGAAGAGAGTTATGTTCGTTGGTTTATGGATAAGTTTGTGTGTGTTGGCAGCCTGCTCTTCGCATAAAAGCGAGGATGACGCCCAGACGCTTTACTCAGGAAACATCCGGATAGCGGTAGACGAATCGTTACGCCCTATCATGGAAGAAGAACTTCAGGTGTATACGGCGCTGAATCCGGAGGCCGTAGTGACACCGGTTTATTGCAGTGAAGTGGAAGCGGTGAATCTGCTGATGAAGGACAGTGTCCGTCTGGCAGTGACTAACCGTGCGTTGACAGAGCGGGAACTGCAGTCTTTTCATACGCGTAAGTTTTTTCCGGAGTCGGTCCGGATGGCGGTAAGCGGCCTGGCCCTTATCGTCAACCGGCAGAATCCGGACTCTCTGCTGACCGTCGACCAGTTCCGTCGGGTGTTGCTTGGGGAAGTGACGCGTTGGGAACAGTTGAATCCGGATTCACGGTTAGGAGAACTGCAGCTGGTTTTTGATAATCCGAATTCGGGAACTGTCCGTTTTGCGATAGATTCCATCTGTAAGGGACAACCGATAGCTTCTGCTGTCAAGGCGCAGCGCACCAACGAGGCGGTCATCCGTTATGTATCCGAAACTCCGGGAGCCATCGGAGTGATTGGGGTCAACTGGATAGGCAATGATGCGGATTCTACCCGTCTGTCTTTCAACCAGTCGGTCCGTGTGATGGCTGTCAGTGCGGACACAGCGGAGACCACCGGTGATGCCTGCCGTCCTTATCAGGCCTATCTGGCCTTGCGGAAGTATCCATTGACACACGATGTGTATATTCTGATTAATGACCCAAGGGGAGCTTTGCCTACAGGGTTGATGACGTTTCTGACAGGCGACAGGGGACAGCGTATCATTCTTAAGTCGGGGCTTGTACCTGCTACCCAACCGGTCCGCCTGGTGGATGTAAAAGATGATTTTTAACCGCGTAAAATGATGGAAGAATGATGAATAAACGTATATATTTTTTAGGAATACCGTTCTTTGCGCTTTCTTTATGGGCACAGGAGCCCTTGGAAGCCGGATTGACAGAACAGGTGGAGGCTATTGCCGCTTCAATCAAGGAACATCCGCAGACAGCTGCCGAGGGGTTCGATAACCTGTTGAAGGGGAAGAACAAGAAGAATGTCTCGCTGCTGGTGGCTATCGGCGATGCTTACCTCACTGCCGGAAATATACAGGAAGCCGGACGTTATGCCCAACGGGCTGCCGATGTGGACAATAAAGCTCCACAGGTCTACCTGCTTCAGGGAGATATTGCTTTGGCAGAGAACGATCCGGGTACAGCCTGCGGTAATTACGAACAGGCCATCCTCTTCGATGAAGATTGTAAGGAAGCCTATTACAAATATGCCCATGCTTATGCAGGGGTCAATCCTCAGCTTTCGGTAGATATGTTGCTGAAACTGAAGGCCAGATTTCCGGAGGAGTTGCAGACGGACCGCGAATTGGCCAATGTCTATTATCAGATGGGCGACTACAGCCGTGCCAAGACTGCTTTCGATACATTCATGCAGGCCGGCAAACCGGAAGTACAGGATTATGGTCGCTATGCCATGCTGCTTTATTTGAACAAGGATTACCGGGAGTCAATGGATATGGTAGAAAAAGGCCTGTCGATGGATGCCCAGTACCACCTGCTGAAACGTCTGAAGATGTACGACCTGTATGAACTGAAGGCGTATGAGGAGGCCTTGAAGGCTTCGCAGGAATTCTTGGATCAGAAAGAGGGGAGTTTCGTATACCTGGATTATGTGTATCAGGGAAGAATCTGCGAAGCACTGAAACAGACCGAACCGGCTGTCGCGGCGTTCAAGCAGGCTTTGGCGGCCGATACTCAGGGGGAACATCCTGAAATCTGGAAGGAAATGTCCGGGGCCTATGAGTCGGCACAAAACTATCCGCAGGCTGTGGAAGCTTTTCAACATTATGCGGATTGCCTGAACGGCAAGATGGAGGTCTCTGATTTGTTCCTGCTGGGCAGGTTGTATTATCTGTCAGCATCGGCTACCGAGGATATGGCACAGAAGACTGCCGCTTTAACCAAGGCCGATGAGATTTTTGCTCAGGTAGCCCAGCGGGTTCCAACCAACTATCTGGGGAATTTCTGGCGGGCGCGTGTCAATTCTCTGCTGGACCCCGAAACGTCACAAGGGTTGGCGAAACCGTATTATGAAGCGGCACTGGCTCTGCTTAGCCAACAGCCGCAAGCTTCACAGTCACTGATGATTGAATGCGAAAGTTATCTGGGGTATTATTATTTCCTGCAGAAAGATTACGAACAGTCGAAAGAACACTGGCGTAACATTCTGAAACTTGACCCTGAACATGCTGCGGCCAAGCAGGCTTTGGAAGGAATGAAATGATAGTCAGGAATCAGTAGGGCTGGATGGCTCTACTGATTTTGTTATTGTATCATGCCATTTGCAGGCAGATGAAAACGAACTCATGTTTTGATGAAAACGAACGTTTGTTTGGGTTTAAACGAACGGACATCTTGAATGGAACGAACGTTCGTTTTTTTTGAAGTACTTCTCCTGAACTCTTGATGCTTTGTAATATACTTACAATGAGCGGTTTATGATTAACTGCTGGAGGTGAGGCTTAAAAAACTTTGCACAGAGATTCTGTGTGCCGAAGATCCGGCACGTAAGCTTGGAAAAACCGTACAGGAATATCTGAATACCTGTTCACAGGAGGAATATCTGCATCTTTGGAACGCGGCTTACGAAGGAAACGATGGTATTGCCTTGAAAGCTGTATCGAAGGATAACAAGATAACCTTGGACGGATGGCGGAGCAGTGAATCGGAACATATCAACAAGCAGGAGCCTGCAGCTTTGGCTCCAGACGGATATGAAATGCCAACTTTTAATGATTACCGTTCGATATTCGGTGCTTTCGTTATTCCCACAGCATGGGCGGAATTTACTCCACAACTCGGTGGAACGGCTTACCGGAGTGCGATTATTCTGGAAAAACGTTCCGGGCTGCAGTTGGACGGACAAGATTTGGGTGAATTATGGAGTTTCTCTGTACAGAGTGTAAAGAATCAGGGCGAAGAACCGTTGACTTTCTATGGCGTAGGTTGCCAGTGGGACGGTTCGGGTGTCAACAGAAACTGGTTCCTGTTGGCATGTTACAATCCGAATGTAACCGGTTGGCTGGTGAAAGGCAGCAATGCCAGTCTGGAACATAACGGTGCCGGAGCCAACAATACCCGTATTGTACGTTTCAAGAAATCGGATGTAGAATATATCTATCAGTAGGCTTCTGACAGGTATTTACTGACAGAAACCTGATATACCCCGGTGGAAAAGATGCATTCCTTTCTGCCGGGGTATGTTGTTTGGGAGCGTTTGCTGAATAAAGAACTCCCTGCCCGCTACCGTCACCGGCGGTCGGACAGGGAGTGATGAAAAAAATGATGGAATTTAGAGAATGTTGTCGGTTGTAGGAGGTTCTTCTCCCCAGTGAACTTTGCTTTCACGTTCTTCCCGGTCTTTCACCTCTTTGGCTTTCCGGGCATAGACTATCATACGTAGTGACTGGTCGTAGGTGAAGTAGCTCCATATCCAGTTGAGCAGGACGTTGATTTTGTTGCGGACACCCAGGATAGAGCGTAAGTGGACCACCAACCACAATATCCAGGCCAGCCAGCCTTGTGTCTTGACGGTTTTGAATTCGGCAACAGCCTTGTTCCGTCCTACCGTCGCCATGGTACCTAGGTTTTTATATCGGAAAGGGCGCATGGCTTTGCCCTGATTCAGTCTTTTCAGGTTCTTGGCCAGTAACCGTCCTTGCTGGATGGCCACCTGGGCCAGTTGCGGATGTCCGTTCGGATAGTTCTTGTCTTCGGTCATCAGGCATTGGTCGCCGATGCAGAAGATGTCCTCGATTCCTGTTACTTGGTTATAGGCATCCACTCGGATACGTCCGCCTCGACCTATGACTTCTTCAGGCAGGTTACCGATGGCGTTTGCACGGACACCGCTTACCCAGATGAATGAACGGGTAGGTATTTCCATACCGTCTTCCAGTATCACTTTGTGGTCCTGATAGTCGGTCACTTTCTTGTTGAGGTAAATGTTTACACCCATATTTCGGAGAAACTTCTCTGATTTTGCGGAAGCTTCGGTGGACATGCCTGCCAACAGGCGGTTTCCGGCTTCTATCAGGAAGATGTGCAGGTTGCTCGGATCCATTTCCGGATAGTCCTTCGGGATGACATAGCGTTTCATTTCGGCGATGGCACCGGCTATCTCAACTCCTGTAGCTCCGCCGCCTACAATGACGATGTTCAGCAGTTCCCGCCGTTCCTGGTCGGTAGCGCAGGTGATGCTCCGTTCCAGGTTGCTCAGCAGCGCGTTCCGTAATCCCATGGCTTCCGACAGGGTCTTCATGGGCATGGCTTCCGTTTCAATCCGCCGGTTGCCGAAAAAATTGGAGGTTGTACCTGCCGCCAGTATCAGGTAATCGTAGTCTATTTTCCCTATGGAAGTCTGCAGGATATGTTTTTCGGGATATACCTGTCTGGCTTCGGCCATGCGGAAATGGATATCCTTGTAGCCGTTGAAAAGTTTGCGGAAAGGGAAGGAGATGGAACTTGGTTCCAGTCCCGATGAGGCTACCTGATAGATGAGCGGTGGAAACTGGTGATAGTTGTTCTTGTCAATCAGGATAATCTGGAATCCCGATTTGTGCAGTTCGTTGGCTAGTTTCAGCCCTCCGAATCCTCCACCTACGATGACGACTCTTTTCTTGTCTGTTCTAGCGATATTGAAACTCATAAGCGTTGATAGTTAGTGAAATGGGTTAATTGTGGGCGAAGGCCTCTACAAATGCTTTGGCCTGTTCGTCTTTTAAATAACAAATTTCAGAGGCAGGTGTATAAAGGTAAGAGGTATATTCGAATAACTGGAAACTGGCGAACGACTTGTCTTTGGTATAGAGGAAGTCCAATTTCATCGGCTTCTTCTCATCATTGGCAGGAAATTTTTCCGTTTGGAGATAAGCTTCCAGCCGTTTGGAAAGTTCGGCCTGTTGATAGGGATTGTAGCAGACAGACCTTTTGCGGATGCTACTACCTGTGGGCAGGTATACCCAATGGAGACTGCGGAATCCGAGTTGATAGAGGGCTGCCAGAATACAAAAGCTTCCTGCGCAGATACGGAAAATGTCCAGGTTCGAGCCTTTCTCAGTCGTTGAGGTGGCTGTCAGTAGGAAGGCTCCTATGCCTATTAGGATGCAGGCTATTCCGATTGTGGTGAAGTTGATGCGTTTCTGGATGTCTTGATGTGTATAGTCATGTAAAGAATGATATTGTTTCATAAGAATTTGAATTTGATTGTTAGACATGAAGTGTTGGTACAGAGCCTGTAAGGGCTGTACGTTAGATAAGTCGGACAATGAAATTCAAGATTCTAAATCAGGATGTGCCGGATGGCATACGTATACAGGCATTCTTTACCCGTACGCCCGATGGTGTAAGCCTGTCTGTGTGATATTGCCGATACAGCCACCAGAGTCTGTGTTGAACGGCTCATTTCTCTGAGCAGGTTCCAGCTGTTCTGGCGGATAGTGTACTGAAGGTGTCGCAGGTAGCGCTGGCTGGACAGGTTAAAATGTTCGTTGACGGAGTGTAGGTTATCGATAGGAAGAACCTGTGCCATGGAGAAAGGGTGTGAGGCCAGTCGTTGGCTGTCGGTATCTCCAGTGCATGCATGTGCTTCCGGAACCGGACAGGCCGTTTCCGTACACACTTCCCGGCACTGCCAGTGGATGGCAATCCCAACGAGTATGAACAGCATCAGTGCAATGAATCTTTTCATCTTTCTGTTTCCCCTTTTAGAAAGAAAACAAACCGGATGCAGAAATTGTTCATGGCTGAGGGAAAAAACAGCGCCACAGTCCTACAGCGGAACGGTTTTGCAAGCTGTATTCCTGTGGCGGCTGTCCTTTCTAACCTATGTGCTAACTATGATAAAACCCCTATATATTAAGGAAGACTACATCGTTATTGGTGTACAATCAGTGCCGAGCGTGGAGCGGCTGTCAGTCTGTTGCCGGTCATACTGCCCAGTCCTTTTTCCGGATTGATTTTTCCATCCTTGCAGACTATCTGATAGGTACCTTGCGGTACGTCGATGCTTGCCGGTTCATTTTTGGAGTTCAGGACGACGGTGATGTTTTTCCAGGTATCACCGTTGGGGGCTCCGTTAATCCGGAAAGCTACTACGTTATTGTCCTCCATATCCAGAAATTCCAGGTGCTTGTATATCAGTTCTGCATCGCCCAAATGGAAGGCCGGATGAGCCTTACGCATGGCTATCAGTCCTTTCAGGTAGTCGAAGGCTTCCCGATGGATGGCTTTGCCGGCCCAGTTGATGGCATTGATGGAATCCGGACTGTTGTAGGAATTGCGTACGCCTTTCTTGTCGCGCATGATTTCATCGCCTGTGAAGATGAACGGAACACCTTGCGAAGTGAATACGGCCGTATGTGCCAGCTTGTGGTAGGCAGTCAGTTCCTTGTCCGTTGCCTTTGGCGCGGTAATCTTCAGACGGTCGGTAATGCAATGGTCGTCATGGCAACTGGTGTAGCTCAGCATCTGTGTCGGTTGGGCGGTCCAGGATGCCGGTGTGTTCAGGGTAGAATCCTTCAGTTGCGGATGAGGCAGTGCGGCAGTGATACCGAACATCACCTGTGTATCGTGTCCCGGACGACCGATGACGAAGGCACCTTCCAGGTCGTTGTTCCAGCTTCCCCGCAACCCGTCACGGAATTCGTCACTGAAAGCGGCTACTCCCGGCATCCGGTAGGTGTTGGCTTTCATGGCCAGACTGTCGGCCGGATAAGCCGGACTGCTGGCTGCCCATCCTTCTCCGTAGATGTAGATGGTCGGGTCAATCTTGTCCAGTGCGCTCCGGATGGCTTCCATGGTCGTGATGTCGTGGATGCCCATCAGGTCGAAACGGAAACCGTCGATATGGTATTCGTTGGCCCAGTAGCAGACTGATTCCACCATGTATTTCCGCATCATTTCCCGTTCGCTGGCTGTTTCGTTACCGCAGGCGGAACCATTGGCAAAAGTGCCGTCCGGATTCTGGCGATAGAAATAGCCCGGTACAGTGCGTTCGAAGTTACTTTCTTCAGTATTGAAAGTATGGTTGTATACCACGTCCATGATAACACGGATACCTGCCTGATGCAGGGCCATCACCATCTGTTTGAATTCCCGGATACGTGTTTCCGGTGTATACGGGTCGGTAGCGTAGGAACCTTCCGGTGCGTTGTAGTTCAGCGGGTCATATCCCCAGTTGTACTGGGGTTTGTCCAGTTGCGTTTCGTCCACCGAAGCATAATCGTATGACGGCAACAGATGTACGTGGGTCACTCCCAGTTCCTTCAGGTGGTCGATTCCAGTCTTCTGTCCTTCCTTGCTTACCGTACCGCTCTCGGTCAAGGCAAGGAATTTTCCCCGGTTCTTGATGCCGGACAGGCTGTCGATGGAGAAGTCGCGGTGGTGCATTTCGTAGATGATAATGTCATCGAAGCCTTTCAGGGCTGGCCGTACATCCTGGTCCCATCCTTCCGGATCAGTCGTATCAAGATTCAGTATGGCTCCTCTTTTTCCGTTTACCCCCACGGCTTTAGCCATGACTCCCGGTGTTTCGTCCAGCCATTTTCCGTTTATCTTTACCTGGAAGGTATAGAATTTCCCTTTCAGATCTTCAGTTACAGAAGCTTTCCATGTGCCGTTTCCGGCTTCTTTCATGCGGACAGTTTGGATGGCATCTCCGGTCAGTCCGTCTGTATAGAGTTTTACATTTACTTCTTCGGCGGTCGGAGCCCACAGCATGAAGTCGGTTTCCGTTTCCGAATAGGTCATTTCGTCCCATGGTTGAGTAAAGGTAGGATAATCTTCAAACGATTCGTATTCTTTCTGGGCTGTTCCACACCCGAAGAGGGCACTTGTAAACAGAGTAAATAAAAGTAGTTCTTTTGTTTTCATGGCATTCGATTAGAAGTGTTTATAAAGAGATTTCATTCATCGGATGCAAATATCGAAGATTTGTTCTTTCATTCTTTTGCTTTGAAAGAAATTATAAATTAGATTAGATATATAACTCTTGATAATCAGCTTGATATATATGTGTGTTCCTTTAATTTATAAATGGTTTGAAAGCAGATTTTTCTATTTATGAGTTTTGGATGGTAGGGAATTAGTCGTTTTTTGAGGGATATTCTTTTGTCGTAATAAAAAACAGGCTGTCTCGGCTTTGTGCCGGAACAGCCTGTTTATGAAACTATTTTAAGAAATATCTGTCAATAGCTATAACATCAGTTCAGGATAACTCCTGCGTCGCTGGTCGGATTCTGAGTCAGTGTACATCCGCTCGGATAAGAGTTGATGGCAGTCTGCGGAATGTAGTAAGTTACACGGTAATCGGTTGCCGGAATATCTTCCATCGCATTGTGAGGTCCCGGATAATGACGGGTCAGCGGATCACCGTTGCGGAATACATCGTAACTGCGTTCTGCCTGGTAAGCCAGTTCAAGCTGACGTTCCTTGTCAATACGTTCTGCGGCGTTGGTCGCATCGAGCGAAGCATATCCTGCACCCGGAATAGAGCGTTCACGAATGGTGTTCAAGTCTGTCAGAGCCGAACCATAGTTGCCCAGTTTGGCGTATGCTTCTGCACGGTTCAGGTAAATTTCGCCCAGACGGGAAATTATCGGAGAGTGCAGGTGAGATTCTTCACCTTCGAAAGAACATTTGGTGATATAGAACATCGGGTATACACGGTTCAGAGACATTTGATAATCTATGACACCGGTATAGGTTTCTCCGTCCGAGTATTTGACAGAATAGATTTGCTGGTCAGCGTCTATGGCAGTCATGGCATAAGTCGTTTCCTTGCCGTCGATAGTTTCTGTACAGCTGTAGTTGCCTCCTTCTTGCTTCAACGTAGCCTGTACGTAGTTGAAGTTTGTCAGATTACCGCTGGCATCGTATACGTTCTTGATGAAGCGGAATACCGGGGTATAGTTGCCGTTATCGTCCTGTACATACTGTGGGTCGATGAAATTGGCACGGGCGTCTACAATTTTTCTGCTGTCCGGGCGCCAGTCGTTTCGTCCGGTTTCGTTCAGCAGGTCAATATATTTGGCGCTGGCATACATTTCGCCCCAGCCCATACCGCCTACTACACCGTACATACCGCCGATGCCGTAGTAATGGTCATAGCCTGAGAATTCGGTAGCGACCCGTTTTACTACAAAGATGGATTCTTTGTTGTTTTCCGGAGTGAACGTATTGTAGTTCATAAAGTCGCTTCTTCCCAGCAGGGTGTATTGTCCGGAATTGATGACTTTGGTGGCATAGTCTACAGCCAATTGGGCATATTCGCGGTTCGGATTATCGTAAGTACCGCTCATGTACAGGTATACGCGTGAGAGCATGGCCTGGGCAGCCTCTTTGGAAGCGTATGCGGGACCTTTGTTTTCTGTCATCAAGGTTTCTGCCTTTTTCAGGTCGTTGATGGCCTGTTCGTATACCTCTTTCACGGTAGAACGGTCCGGCAACTGGAGGTTATCCATGTCATCCGGTGTTCCGTTGACGATGGGGACACCCAGGTTCTTGTCCGGAGCCTGGTAATACGGGCGGCCGAAAGCACGGCAGAGGTAGAAATACATCATGCCGCGGATGTAATAGCATTCACCCAACTTGTTGTCAATTGTCGCATCCTGGCCTTCTTCTATCATGTTGATGATGTTCGAAGCCTGGGCGACTGCCTTGTAGCCGTAGTCCCAGAAATTCTGTAATCGATAGTTGTTGGGAGTACGGGAAAAAGTGATGAATTCATAGAAAGCATCAGTAGAAGCACCACGGATCATCATGTTGTCTCCGGAGTATTCTCCCAAACGGTGCATCGGATCCGACCAGGTTTTTAGCTGGGCGTAGGCACCGTCTACCAGACCGTCAAGCGAACTCAATGGGTCACCGGTAATCTGTTCTGCGGACATGCTGCCGTTGGGCAAGCGTTCTATGTCACATGACGTCAGTGTGCCGCACAAACAGGCGGTCACCAACAAGGAAGTTGTTACTATCTTTTTCATACGGATGGGCTAATTAAAAGGTTAAGTTGATACCAAACATGTATTTGCGGGTAGAAGGGTAGACACTCGGACCGGCTGAACCGATTGCGCTACCGTTGCTTGCCGGGATTTCAGGGTCAACGCCTGAATAGCCGGTGATGCAGAACAGGTTTTCGCCCGTAAAGAAGATACGCATGTTCTGGATGTAGTATTTCGGCAATCTTAAGTTGTAACCGATAGTCAGTGAACGCAACTTCAGGAAGTCTCCGTCTTCCAGGTAACGGGTAGAAGCCTTGTTGGAGTTGGATGAGTTGTTGTAGGAAGCAACAGGGTGTGTAGCAATGTCACCCGGTTTTTCCCAACGGCTCCATCCGTCAATCAGTTTTATCTGGTTACGGTCGGTATAGGCACCGTCAGAGTCATATTCCTGGCGGGAATAGTTGTAAATCTTACCGCCTACCGAATAACCGAATACGGCATTCAGGTCAATGTTCTTCCAAGTCAGTGTGGTGTTGAATCCACCGAAGAAATCCGGCGTAGAAGCATCACAGATTACCTGGTCTGCTTCAGCATAGTTTTCGGTAATCTCACGGCTGAGAACATTGCCATTTTCGTCTTTGGTATGCTTGTACCATTGCGGCGCACCGGTTTCCGGGTTGACACCTGCCCATTCTCTCATGTAGAAGCTGTTGCTGTCATAGCCTTTCTTCAGAATCTTGTCGGCTTCACCGGCAATACCGGTATCACCGCCACGGATGATTTCTGTGTTGTTACCGTAGAGTTCTTTAATCTTGTTGGTATTGTGTCCGAAATTCAGTTCCACTCCCCAGGTCCAGTCTTTGGTACGGATGATGTCGCCACCGATGGTCAGTTCGATACCCTGGTTTTCCATCTCACCTACATTCTGCCAGCGGGAAGTCACGCCGGTGATACCGGATACCGGAACCATAAACAGGATGTTTGAGGTGTACTTGTAGTAATAGTCGAACGAGAAGCGGAAACGTTCGCCGAACATGGAAGCATCCAGACCGACACCGGTAGTATAGGTCTTTTCCCACGTCAGGTCTTTATTACCGATTTGGCTAATCAATGCGGCAGAAGTACCGTTGTAACTGGTTGAGATAGAATACAAGTCATATTGTGGGTACAAATCTGACGGACGGTTACCTACTGTACCGTAGGAAGCACGTAGTTTCAGGTTGTCTACCCAGTCTGCCTTGAACCATTTTTCACGGTTGATGTTCCATCCGGCACTGATGGAGAAGAAATTACCGTATTTGTTGTCGTCACCGAAGTTGGATGCACCATCCCGGCGGAACGATAACTGAGCCAGGTAACGGTTGTCGTATGCATAGTTACCGTTGAAAAGGTAAGACTGTACGGCCCATTCGCTCAAGCTACCGCCTACAGATTCGGGGATAGCGGTTACATCCAGCACTTCAAATCCCGGTACAAACCCGGTTCCGGTAGCCGAAATGGCTTTTCCTTGATAGTCATTGAATTCGTAAGCGGCCAGGGCATTGACAGAATGTTTTCCCCATACCTTGTTGAAGCGGAGAATCTGGTTGGTGTAACGGCGCACGGTATTGCTCTGATATTCCGACAAACGTCCGTTTACACCGGAAGCACTCTCACTGCGTGGGTCTGTATAGGAATTGTAGTAGTAGCCTATCCAGCGGAAGTTGTTGACAGAAGAGAAGGTCAGCCAGTCGGTGATACGGATGTCGAAGTCGAAGTTACCGTTGAACTCGTACGTCTTGTAGTCGGTATGGTTGCCGTAGCTCAGGTCGTTCAGGTAATTGGTTGCCTGGCTGTTCACCCATCCGCTGTAACGGTCCGGCACTAAGTCGCCGTTTTCATCGTACGGACTATCCCACGGGAACATGGTGTACATGGCTGTCACGGAATATTGGGCATCGTGTGTATCGCGCATCGCACCGGATACAGACGGTTTGATGGTCAGCCAGTCGAACGGCTTGTAGTTGCTGCGGTAACGGAAATTGTAACGCTGCAGGTCATAGCCTTTCACGGCACCTTCTTCCGAGTAGTAACCCATGGAGAAATAAGAGTTGATTTTTTCTCCACCGCCCGACAGAGACACGTTGTATTCCTGGGTTACACCGCTCTGGGTAGCCAGATCCCACCAGTCGAAGTTGGAGTTGCGCAGGTTTTCATTCCAGCGCGGGAAGTTGATTTGGTCAGCATTGCTGAATGACTTGTAGTAATCATACAGTTCGGCACCGTCCATCATTTCCAGTTTACCGTTGTTCAACGTACTTACACCGGCTTTGGCAGATACATTGATGGTCATCTTGCCGCTTTTACCGTTTTTGGTCGTTACCAGGATTACACCGTTGGCACCCTGCGAACCGTAGATAGCGGTAGATGCAGCATCTTTCAGGATGGTCATGGTTTCGATATCGGCAGGATTCAACTGTCCGGCTCCGTCACCGACGATAACACCGTCGATTACCCACAACGGAGCGCTACTACCGTTGATAGAGGCCTTACCACGGATTACAACGGCACCGCTTGAACCCGGCTGTCCGGAACCCGGAGCAACGAATACACCGGAAACCTTACCGTTCAGCATGTTTTCTACATTGGCTGTGGTTACATCTTTCAGCTTGTTTTCCTTGACAGTCTGCAACGAACCGGTCAGACTTTCCCGACGCTGTGTACCGTAACCTACTACAACTATTTCATCCAGCGTTTCGGTGTCTTCTTTCAATGTTAAGTTTAATGATTGGCCATTCCAAACGATACTTTGAGTAACAAAGCCTACGAACGAAACTTCAATGGTGGCTCCTTTCTTGACCCCATTGATGGAGAATTTACCGTCTATGTCAGTAATTGCACCGTTGGTGGTCCCTTTTACTACGACGGATGCACCGATGACCGGTTCACCGGCGCCATCTTTTACGATACCTTTACAGACATCGTTCTGTTGCTGTACAGAAACTGATTCGCTGGAAGCATATGCAGGAAGCCCTCCTGCGACTCCCATGCCGAGGCATAAGAGCATGCTGACAAGTCTCACTTGTTTTTGCATAAAAATTAGGTTTAGGTTTAACTATTATGATTATTTTCTTACAAAGAGAAGTATCATTGTGCAAATATATGAAATAAATCAAATTACTTGCAAAAAAAATAAGAAAATCCCCTTTTGGAGACTCTTTTGTTTCTTTTTGTTGTCATTCGGTGTTCTTTATATTTTATATAAACAGCTGGAAATCAAAAGTTAGATTCTCTTTGTAAGAAAAAGATGATTAGAATTGGTTTTGATATACAGCAGTATTGGTACAAAAAAGAGACTAGATATATGTCAAGCCCTTCTTGAGTTTTATTATCTGAAGCTTTTCTGGTATTGTTAGGATATGATGATGAAGAGGCTGTCTCGTGTTAAAGCGGGACAGCCTCTTTTATTGATTCCTTGAATCTTGTTTAATAGCTCTTTCTGATAATTGCCTTCACGCTTTCACCTTGTTGCATTAGATTGATAAACAGTCGTTTCTGGTGAAAGATGATGTTTCACGGTGAAATCATGTTACTTCCGGTAAATTTATTTCTTGGGGGTAATACGTGCTGTCCATCCACCTCCGGGAGCCATTTCAATATTCAATTTGTCGTTGGCTTTCACCGTACGTATTTCTTTGCGGTAATCGTTGGCTTCCCGATCCGCATTGATGCCGTCGGCAAAGATTTCGGCTTCGTATTCACCTTCACTCAAAAAGGACAGGTCGATGGTGCATTGACGAGGTGTCCAGTCCGTCATGGCTCCTACATACCAGATACCATCTTTGCAACGTGCCAGGCTGATGTATTCGCCTACTTTACCGTCTAAGGCCACGGTTTCATCAAATACGGTGGGAACTTTGGCTATGAAGTCTGTACATTCCTGTTCTTTCCGGTATTTGTTCGGACTGTCTGCCAGCATCTGTAACGGAGATTCAAAAAGTGTATACATGGCCATCTGATGAACACGGGTACCTTGACTCATAGGACGGTCATAGACGGCACGGAAGGCACTGCGTGTAGCGTTGATCATTGCTCCGGGAGTATAGTCCATCGGGCCTGCCAGCATACGCAGGAATGGAGCACTGACGTCATAACGGGGAAAATCGTGAAGCGGTTGACCGTTGACGATAGGTTCCCATTTGGCATTTTCCAGTCCTTTGACACCTTCAAAATTAAGAATATTGGGATAAGCGCGTTGTATACCGCCCGGCTTGATACCGTGATAGTCAAGTACCAGGTGGTTGTCGGCTGCTTTCTGTGCCAATTCGTACATGGAGCGGATGACGGGCTGGTCGTCGCGGTCGAAGAAGTCTATCTTGAAGCCTTTGATACCTAGTTTGCTGTAGTGCTTGAAGGTATTGTCGGTGTCCTTGATGGCATTTCTCCAACTGGACCAGAGGATGATTCCTACATTTTTCTGATTCCCATAAGCAATCAGTGCTTCAAGATCTATCTCCGGATTTACATCCAGTAGGTTCTCCGGACTGCTCCAACCCTCATCGATAATGATGTATTCCAAGTGATTTTCAGCCGCAAAATCGATGTATGCTTTGTAAGTGGGCGTGTTTATCCCTGCCTTGAAGTCTACTCCGGTCAAATTGCAGGCATTCCACCAGTCCCAGGCCACTTTACCGGGTATTATCCACGAGGTATCGGTCAGGCGGCAGGCAGGAGCCAGACGTTGTGCCATGTCGTTGTCCGCCAGTTGGGTATCCTTTTCACTGACGATGACCACTCTCCAGGGGAGTGTCTGCCGGGCATCGGTATGTGCCAGGTAGTCTGCCCGTCGGGTAGGTACAAAGTTCAAGCGGTTATGTCCGCCCACTGTCTCTTCCAAAGGGTAGGGAGCAAAAGTGGCTGTCAATGCGTGAGGTTTGTCATTGTTCCGAAGCAGGAACATGCCCGGATAATTTTCTACTCCCGCATCCATGATGACAGCTTTGTGCCCATTCCCCAAGTCTACCATTAACGGAGTAATGGCCAGTGAATCGGGTATCATTTCAGACAGTTTGCATTCATCGTAATAGGATTCGAAAGGGTAGCAATAGCGTTCACCGCCACGGTTGTCATTTACGTAGGGGATGAAAGCCTGATGGTCTGCTGTAAAATTGAATTCGGCTGTTTCCTGTTCAATGAGCATTGGTTTCCGCTGTTCCAGAATGAAGCGATAGGCTGCTCCATCGTCATAAGCCCTGAATTCGATGCTGTATCCGCCTTTGCATTTCAGCAGGAGCTGATTATATTGGTCTTTTACCACGGTACGTTTGTAGAAAGGCGTGGAGAACGAGGTCTGGATTTCTTTTTCTGAGGCTTTACTCACTTTGACAGGATTCCCCCATGTAGTTTCCGTACCGTTTGGGCGATCCTCTCTTATCTTCAAGGCAATGGCAGAGGGAAGTATGACCGTATCTCCCTGTTGTTCGATGCTCCAGGTCAAAGCCTTTTCCGTACAGATGTTGATGTTCAGTTTGCCGTCGGGTGATGTCAGCCGGTAGTCTTGTGCCCATACACTTCCTGTCAGTAGATAAAACAGGAGACCGGCAATGGATGTTTTTCTTAGTAATGAATGTTTCATGATGAATTTATGTTAGTTTTGTAGGTAAGGTTACCACTTTTTTACTGCAGGTTTTCCTCCTTCTGATTTTTGCAAGATTTATGTATCTTGTGTGATTCTTTACGTGCATAGTAAATACAGGTATCCCTGTTAGTTACAAAGATATACTTCTGTGAACAATATACCATAAAATTTGTGGCTTTATTGTTGTTCGTTCGGAGTTTGAGGAATGATGCTAACTTTGCAGTGGTGGGAGATAATGATTGAATCTTTTAATCGAGACCGGTCTTTTCAGGCCTTTCCATCATTTGGGCTTCGCCTCATTATAGTTTGTAGAGAGGTGGTATGGTTGGATAATTCTAAATAAAAAATCCCGATTTCGCATGGAAATCAGGATTTTAAGTGGTGCCACCAGGAATCGAACCGGGGACACAAGGATTTTCAGTCCTTTGCTCTACCAACTGAGCTATGGCACCAATTTGTTGTTTTCTGCAACCGTTGTTTCTCGTTTGCGGTTGCAAAGGTACGCAAAGTTTTGGAACCTGCAAATTTTTTGGCAGAAAAAGAAAGAAAAAGTTATTAACAGGTTCATGAACCCTGTTCAAAACTCTCAGAAAACCTTTCCTTAAGAGCTTTGAACGAGTTCATATTCAGTGTATTATTCCTTTTCCTGGTTTTTCAACGGGTTCCATCCCTGAGCTTTCAGCTCCAATTCGTTGCCGTCGCGGGTAACGAGGGCGCATCCCAATTCCGGCTTGGTGATATGGCCGATAATCTTGACATCCTTCAGCTTCGATACCGCTTCGTGGGCAGTCAGCGGTACGGTGAACAATAGCTCGTAGTCTTCGCCACCGTTCAGCGCACAGGTACTCAGGTTCATGTTGAACTCTTCGGCCATGACAGCGGTCTGATAGTCGATAGGAATACGTTCCTCATAGACGCGGCAGCCGGTATGGCTCTGTGAACAGATGTGCATCAGTTCAGAAGAAAGGCCGTCGGAGATATCCATCATAGCTGTCGGTTGGATACCGGCCTCGGCCAGTTCGGCAATGATGTCCTTGCGTGCTTCAGGTTTCAGGAAGCGTTCCAACAGGTATTCCTTTCCCGCGAAATCCGGTTGAACCTCCTTTTCTCCCTGGAATACGGCTTTCTCGCGTTCCATGAGTTGCAAGCCCATGTAGGCAGCCCCCAAGTCGCCTGTTACACAAATCAGGTCTGTATCTTTGGCACCGTTCCGATAGACGACCTTGTCTTTGTCCGCTTCACCGATGCAGGTGATGGAAATGGCCAGACCGGTGACAGAAGACGTGGTATCACCGCCTACGATGTCTACCTGATGCAGTTCGCAGGCCAGTTTCAGGCCGTCGTAGAACTCTTCCAGGTCTTCGATACAGAACCGTTTCGATACGGCCAGTGAGACAGTAATCTGTTTCGGAGTGCCGTTCATGGCGTAGATGTCGGAGAAGTTCACCATGGCCGATTTATATCCCAGGTGTTTCAGTGGCGTGTATACGAGGTCGAAATGAACCCCTTCCATCAGCAGGTCGGTAGTGACCAGTACCTGTTTGCCGGGGTATTCCAATACGGCAGCGTCATCGCCGACTCCGTAGCGGGTTTCCGCATTTTTCAGCTGGATGTCCTGGGTGAGGTGCTTGATGAGGCCGAACTCACCCAGTGTTGATATTTCTGTTCTGTTTCCTTCGTGCATGGTCTTATGCTCTATTAATCAATTCTCTCATGATGGTTGTCATGCGGGGCTGTGCTTCGTCGGCAGCTTTCTGAACTTCCTCGTGAGATACTTCTACGATTTTTCCTTCTACACCCAAGTCTGTGATGACAGAGATGCCGAATACTTTGATGCCGCAGTGGTTGGCTACGATGACTTCGGGTACGGTAGACATGCCTACAGCATCAGCTCCCAGAATACGGAACATCTTGTATTCTGCCGGAGTTTCGAAAGTAGGACCTTGTGTGCCGATGTATACACCTTGCTGTACCTTGATACCTTTTTCCTTGGCGATTTCCAGTGCTTTTGCTATCAGTTCCTTGGAATATGCCTCGCTCATATCCGGGAAACGTGGTCCGTAGTCGATGTTTTTGCCGCGCAGCGGATGTTCCGGGAAGAAGTTGATATGGTCTGTGATAATCATCAGGTCGCCGATTTCAAATTCCGGGCTTGTGCCTCCTGCCGCATTCGATACGAAAAGGGTCTTGATACCCAGTTCACGCATGACACGTACCGGGAAGGTCACTTCTTTCATGGAATAGCCCTCGTAGAAATGGAAACGTCCCTGCATAGCCATGATGTCCTTGTTGCCCAGTTTCCCGAAAATCAGCTTACCGCTGTGTCCTTCTACGGTTGATACCGGGAAATTGGGAATGTCTGCGTAATTTATTTCGTATTTATCGGTAATCTCGTGTACCAGACTGCCCAGTCCTGTACCCAGAATGATGGCTGTTTCAGGATGGGTGTGCATTTTAGCCTTCAGAAAGGCAGCTGTTTCTTGAATTTTTTCTAACATACGCGATAATTTGTTGGTTAAATGATTCTTCTTCGTTATTCAGGAACCTGACTTCGATGGGTAATACATGGAAGTAGGGTTTCAGTTTTTCACTCAGCTTCGGATGAGCGATAAGCCGGGCGGCATCTTTTTCGGTCGTAACGATACTTTTCTGCGGTCCGGGTATTCGGAGGAATGTCTCTTCGATACGGTGCAGATCGGTTTCGGTGAAATTGTGATGGTCGCCGAATGTCAGCGGGTGTACGTGACGGGTATGCCTTGACAGTTCCTCCAGTAAAGGAGCCGGCGAGGCGATACCGGTTACTACCAGCAGGTGCTCTTCCGGAGTTAACGTTTCCAGTGCCCGTTCCGGTTCTTCGGTAAAGAGGGGACGAAGCTTCCCATAGGCCAGTGTCGTGAAGTAGAGTGACTGGTGGGGGAGGGGCTTCAGTTCCTTCCTGAACTGCTGGCAGTTTTCTGCGTCCAGATGGGGCGGACATTTGCTGACAATCAGGATATCTGCCCGTTTCCTGCCCGAAGAAGACTCCCGCAGTCGACCCGCCGGAAGAAGTTTGTCTTGCTGGATGGGACGGTGGTAGTCTACCAGCAGAATGTTCAGCCCAGCTTTGACGTAGCGGTGCTGGAAGGCGTCATCCAACAGGACGGCTTCTACACCAGGGGTGGTTTTCCCGTCTGTCAACTGTTCGATGCCGTGGCACCGGTCCCGGTCTACGGCCACGTAGATATCCGGAAATTTATGGGCCATCTGGAAAGGCTCGTCTCCGATGGCTTCGATGGGAATATCCGGTCTGGCCAATACGAATCCTTCCGATTTCCGCTTGTAGCCCCGGCTTAGTACAGCGATGCGGTAACTTTTCCGGAGCAGGCGGATGAGGTATTCGGTATGGGGAGTCTTACCGGTTCCTCCTACACTGATATTCCCAATGCAGATGACCGGAAGCGGAAAACTTCGGGAAGTCAGTATACCCTTGTCGAACATGCGGTTACGCAGACTGACTCCCAGTCCGTACAGCAGCGCAAACGGGAGTAGTCCCCAATAGATGCTGAAAGGTCGCTGGCTCATGGTCGTTTCTTGTTTTTATTGGATACGCAAGTCAAAAGGCAGTCGCGCCTGGATGCGGTCGGCCTGTTTCAGGTTCTTCAGCAGGGCAAAGCCGTGGTAATATTCGCCGAAAGTAGCTTCCAGTCGGCTGTCGATGTAACTGTCCTTCTGTGTATTCAACAAACTACTCAGGATATTTTCTTTTCCCGGATAGCTTAATAGGGTATAATCTGTGATTCCGGCACGTTTTACGGCTTCGTTCAAGGCTGTCTGCAGGCCGCCCAGTTCGTCTACCAGTTTCAGTTCTTTGGCCATGGTGCCGCTCCATACACGTCCTTCAGCTATCTCCTTCAACTGTTCCAAGGGCATGTTTCGTCCTTCGGCACAGCGTTTGGTGAAGAGTTCGTATCCGTTGTTTACGCTTTGCTGGATGAGGGCTTTTTCCTCCTCATTCATCGGCCGGTCTATCTTTCCCATGTCTGCCAGGCGGTTGGTCTTCACGCCGTCTATGTGGACACCCAATTTGTTGTTGATAAGCTCAGATGCTTCGGGCACCATGCCGAAGATACCGATGGAGCCGGTCAGCGTGGTTGGCTCGGCTACAATCCAGTCGGCTGCGCAAGAGATATAATATCCACCGGAAGCGGCATAGTCTCCCATTGAAACGATGACCGGTTTTTCGGCTTTCAGCAGAGAGACTTCGCGCCAGATTTGTTCAGAGCCGTAGGCACTGCCGCCCGGAGAGTTTACACGCAGTACGACAGCCTTTACGCTTTCGTCCTTGCGGAGGCGTTGCAGGTCTTTGATGACCCGTTCGGAGTTGATGCCTTCTGTCGGGTCCGGGTCGGTTGACGAGTCGATGTCGCCGGTAGCATAGTAGATGGCGATGATGTTGCCGCTCTTGTCCTTGGGTACATTCCGTTTTACGTTGATCATGTCTTCCAAGGTGAGTGTATTCAGTTTGTCATCTTCTTCTACGTCCATCCGTTGCTTCAGGTAGCTCAGCAACTGGTCTCTGTATATCAGTGTGTCTGCCAGCCCGTTGCGCAGGCAGTCATCGGCCTGGCGGAAGTCCATGCAGCTGTCTGCCAGTTCGTTCAGTTGTTCCGGAGTCAGGTCTCTCGATGCGGCTACATCTGTCAGCAGTTGTTGCCAGATGGATTGGATGTATGCCTGGGTCTGTTCCCGGTTGGCCGGACTCATCTCTGTGCCGCTGAAGGTCTCGGTGAATGATTTATATGTACCTACACGGAAAATCTGCATCTGTACTCCGATTTTGTCGAGCAGGTCTTTCAGGAAGAAGCTCTGTGCCGACAGGCCATGCCAGCTGATGCTTCCCGAAGGATTCAAGGCTACCTTGTCGGCTACGCTGGCCAGGTAGTAGGCACCTTGTGTATAGTTTCCTCCGTATGCCACAATGAATTTTCCGCTGTTTTTGAAATCAATCAGGGCTTCACGGATTTCCTGAAGTGAAGCTGTTCCGCAGGAAAAGAAAGTATCGAAATCCAGATAGATACCTTTGATTTTATCGTTTGCTTTGGCTTTACGGATAGAAGCGAGAATATCTTCCAGTCCGGCAGTAGTATATTCATCACCCAACAGTTGGTCGAGTGGGTTTTCCTGATAGCGTTCTACGACGTTTCCTTTCAGTTCAAGTACAAAGATGGAGTTGTCTTTTACGACGGTTTCCGGTTGGCTGCTCATCAGCATTCCGGAGATGGCTACAATACCTAGAATGGTAAAGACAATTCCGGCAATGAGAATGCCGACAATTGTAGCCAAAGTGGTCTTGAAAAAATCTTTCATGTTGTTTTTTTTGAGTTTGGTGATTAATTTACAAATTTATTCTTTTTGGATGAAAAGGCCAAACTTGTATTTCGTTTTATGTTTTCTGTCCGGTGTAAATCCGGCAGATTTGAGCGGTTGTTTCGCGGATGTTTTGCCGGGCAGTGTCCAGCTGCATGGCTTGTTCCAAAGGTTGCGGGTAAGGAGTCGTTGAAAAGGCGGCCAGAAATCCTGCTTCGTTCAACGCTTCCCTGTCCTCGATGCCGCCGGAAAGGAGTAGGGTAGGGACTTCTGCTTTTTGGGCTCGTTTCAATACACCCATAGGAACCTTGCCCATTAAGGTCTGCCGGTCGGAATGTCCCTCGCCGGTGATGACGAGGTCGGCATCGGACAGTAGTTTATCCAATTGCAGAATGTCCAGTATCAGTTCGATTCCTGGTCGGAGGGAGGCGTGGAAGAATGCTGCAAGGCTGCCGCCCAATCCTCCGGCGGCTCCTGCGCCCGGTAGGGTATCGACGGCTGTGCCGGTTGTGGCATGAACGATTCCGGCAAAATGTTGCAGGCCGGTATCCAGCATACGTACATCTTCTGTAGAGGCTCCTTTTTGCGGGGCGAAAACATAAGCGGCTCCTTGGGGGCCGTAAAAGGGGTTGGTGACATCGCAGGCAACGGTAAACTGTGCTTCACGGAGTAAAGGTGAAACTTCTGAGGTATCTATGTAGGCTATTTGGGCCAGTTGCGCTCCTCCGCTCTCAAGTAGCCGATGGTCGGTTGTATAGAATCGATATCCTAAGGCTTGCAGCATGCCCATTCCGGCATCGTTTGTAGCGCTCCCGCCAATCCCTATCAGAAATTTCCGATAGCCTTTCCAGAGGGCGTCCAGAATCAGTTCTCCTGTTCCGTATGTGTTGGTTAACAATGGATTGCGCTCCTCTTCGCGTAGTAAGGGGAGGCCGCTGATGCGTGCCATCTCGATGGCAACGGTTTCCCCATCGCCTAAGATGCCATAGCTTGTGGGGCGAATGCGCATCAACGGGTCGTGTGCTTCCAGTTGGATATAGCTTCCTTGGGTGGCTTCCATCAGAATGCTCAAGATTCCTTCACCGCCATCTGCTACAGGAAGGCAGACGGTTTGACAGGAAGGAAATACCTTGTGTATACCTTCTGATGCGGCCTGTTCTGCCTCGATGGAACTTAGGCAGCCCTTGTATGAATCAATAGCTAAGATGATTTTCTGCATGGTGTTTGTTGTTGTAATAATGTAGTCTTGCAAAGATAATCTTTTGTATGGAAATACGTTGGATAATGCCGTTTCTTTGGGGTCTGAAAACGTCCGTTTGTTTCGATAAAGATGTCCGTTCGTTTTCAATAAAACGTGCG
>ENA-OPVK01000341-OPVK01000341.1-human-gut-metagenome-genome-assembly--contig:-NODE-341-length-35421-cov-4.334219_pt1 | contig 35421 bp, 33 predicted proteins | sample MGYA00241495_ERZ501982 | MGnify/ENA primary metagenome ERZ501982 (study PRJEB25962, sample SAMEA2042002) | human gut metagenome | biome: human gut; feature: human-associated habitat; material: faeces...
GTACACCTCGCTCCCGTCAGGCGACGGGTACAGTTCCGGCATCCAAAAAGAGCGTCTCCTCTCTTGAATGGGCATTTCCGAAACGAAAAATCACGGGCGGATTCTCCGTTGCAATATTACGAGGATCTTCAGGGATTAAAAAGCGCTGTTGTCGGCCATGCGAGGCCTCCGGAGGACACTCGGAACCAACCTCCAAAAACCGCATTACCTTGCGGGCAGATGGATTCAAACCGACACATGACGGCATGGATATTCGATTGAAAAGAGATTTCTCCAAATAAATATTTCCGGATTTACAGATTTCCGGAATTCTGGAAATATCCATTCAAAAGGAGATTCATGCACATCCATGAATATAGAGTTGAAAATCCAACACGACCAATCACCAACCCCTCAAATCTTCAAACGATGAAAACTTTCGATCAACAGACATCCTGTTCCTGGAACATCTCCATCTGCAATCAGAAGGGAGGTGTCGGCAAGTCGGCCCTTACGACGCTTCTCGCCAGCTATCTGCACTACATCTGCAAATGCAAGGTGCTGGTCGTCGACTGCGACTATCCCCAATGGTCGATCTACACGCAACGCACCCGTGAGTTGGAGATCCTCGATTCGAATGATTATTACAAACTGCTGATGACACGACAGTTCAAGGTTTCGGGACAAAAGCTCTGGCCTGTTGTCCGTACCACTCCGGACAAAGCGGTCGATGAGGCCGAGCGTTTCAAATCGGAGAAGGAATATGCTCCGCAAATCACACTCTACGATCTGCCCGGGACGGTCAACACCGAGGGCGTCATCGAGACATTCTCAAAGATGGACTGCCTGTTCCTTCCGATGAAGGCCGACAAGATTGTCATGGAGAGCGCGCTCTCCTTTGCCCGTATCCTTTCGCGGCAACTTGTCGAAAATCCGGCAATCCGGCTCAAGCGCATCTTTCTTTTCTGGACGATGGTCGACCGTCGTGAGAAAACGTCGCTCTACGACCTGTATGATGACATCATCCGCCAGCTCGGACTGCCGCTGATGGAGACCCGCCTACCCTACCGGTCGAAATTCAACAAGGAACTGCTGGCCGACGGCACGGGCGTAGGACGTTCGACCCTGCTGGCCCCGGAAAGAGCCTTTACGGCCGATTCCCGGATTGGAAATCTGGCCCATGAGATGCTCACCCTGCTTCAAACCCTGTAGATATGGCCAAGCGACAGAAAATGGAAATCGACGAGGGCCTGATCCGAAAGATGATTGCAGGCGAAGCCTCACCCCGCGAAAAGAGTACCCAGGAAGATGCCTCTACAAAAGAGTCCCCGGAGCTTCCCGACCCAGCGGAGCCGGTTCCCGAACCGGAGACAGCGACGGCAGATGCTCCAGCCGTGGATGAATTGCCGCAGAGCTTCGCAGCGGAGAATCGCCGTCGGCGCACCATGCCCCTTCCCGACTACGAGCAGACATTCCTGCAACCCGTGAACTACGACCTCAGAGCCTCCCTCTATGTGAGTCGTGCCACCAAACTCAAGATTCTGGAGATTGTCAAAAAGATTGGCAACGAGCGTCTTACGGCCACCTCTTTCGTGGACAACATCCTGCGCCACCATATCACCACCTTCCGGGACGAAATCAACCGAATCTACAAAACCCGCAACAAGGAGACCATTGTTTAACCTAAAAACTTTACAGCTATGTTTTACAACCCATCTTATCTCGTACTTGCGATCATTTTCCTCGGAATCGCTCTTGCCATTCAAATCGGGTATTTCTGGCGAACGAAGAGAAAAGCCCGGATTCCCGATTCCAATCAGGAAGATTCCGACCAGCCAAAGGCCGCGACCGAGTTTGAGCGAATCTTCATGACGCCGCTCACCATTCGGGCTCGGAGCGCCATCTACGTCAGCGGAGCCACCAAGCAGAAGATTCTGGAGATTGTCCGGAAGGTCGGAGGCGAACGAATGACCGTCACCTCCTATGCGGAACACATCCTGCGGCAACACCTTGCCCAGTACAAGGAGGAGATCAACCGCATCTACGAGGAACGCGGCAAGAAAAATCTGTTTTGAAAATGGGCTTCCCGAATTCCCTTCTCGAACGAATTGCACGATGGCTTCGGCGGCGGTTTCCGCAGAGGTGGCGAAAGTCCGCAGAATCCCGGGCCGACGGGCCGGGCAGCAAGGCCGATTCAGAGCTGGCTGCCGAGTCCCGCCGGGGAGAGGCACCGTTGCTGATCATCCCGAATCACTACGCGGTTACCGGCCATCTGCGGCCTCGGAAGGCCATTCCGTCACCTGCGGAATCAAAGCCCGAAGATGCTGCTACATTTGTTCCGCCACCGGCCGAAAAGCCGGCCTCGATGCAGGGCTGGGGCGAGCTGGTTCTACAGGCTCCAATCCGCGAGAACGGCGAGACCGTAGAGCCGCAGGAGCCCCGGCCGCCGCTGCGACTTCCGTCCCTGCAGGACAACGGCGAACTGCACGATCCGGAAGTACAGGCACTGCTCCGGAGTGCCGAAGCGGGCGAGCGCATCCTTGCGCCGGATGTTACGGAGGAGGAGCGCCGCGAGATTGAGAATTTTGACCTGCGAAACTATGTCTGACCCTCAAAAAAACGAATGCACAATGAACTGGAATCGGGATTACGGCTAATGCCCGAATGATTGGCTGCAGGAAGCAACGGTTTGCTTCCATCCCGGTCGCAGACTGCCTCGAAAGGCGGACTGCGGCCTTTTTCACACCCATTACCAAACTGCAAAACCGATGAAAAAAAGCGCAATCTTCTTGATTCTGATGCTCCCCGCATCGCTTGCCTCCTTCGCACAGGGCAACGGCATGGCCGGAATCAGCGAGGCGACCAACATGGTCACCTCCTATTTCGACCCGCTCACCAAACTGATCTTCGCCGTGGCTGCCGTGCTGGGGCTGGTGGGCGGTGTCCGCGTCTACTCGAAGTTCAACAGCGGCGATCCCGACGCCTCGAAGTCCGCCACGGCGCTCTTCCTCTCGTGCGTCTTTCTGGTTATCGTCGGCACCGTCTTACGCTCCTTCTTCCTCTGACATGGCACAGTACACCATCCATAAGGGCGTCGACCGGCAGGTCGAGTTTCAGGGGCTGACCTCGCACTATCTGATCCTCTTTGTTGCCGGACTGCCGGGCATCTTCCTGCTCTTTGTCATCCTCTACGCCGGAGGGGTTCCGCAGGGCATCTGTATCCTCTTCGCCGTCGCGGGCGGCAGCGGCCTCACCTGGGCGACCTTCTACCTGAACCGCCGCTTCGGACCCCACGGTCTGATGAAGCTCCTCGCCCTGCGGCAGCATCCGCGCCGTATCATCCACCGCCGGAGTGTGCGCCGCCTGCTCGAACGTCGAACCCTACCCAAACGCTGATGCCATGCGAGGAACCCTGAAAACTTCGACCCTCGAGTCGAAATTCCCACTGCTGGCCGTCGAGGGGAACTGCATCCTCTCGAAGTTCGCCGACGTGACGGCCGCCTTCCGCGTGACGCTCCCGGAGCTCTTCACCCTGACGGCCGAGGAGTACGAAGCGCTGCACGCCACCTGGGCCAAGGCGCTGAAGGTTCTCCCGGACCACACCGTCGTCCACAAGCAGGACCTCTTCATCGAGGAGCGTTACGAAACACCCAATCCCGAGGCCGAACGCACGTTTCTCTCCCGGGCCTATGAACGCCACTTCAACGAACGTCCCTATCTGCGCCACACCTGCCACCTCTTTATCACGAAGAGCACTCCCGAGCGGTTGCGGCAGACGAGTGCTTCGTCCGTGCTGTGCCGGGGCTTCATCATCCCGCAGGAGATCCACGACGGGGAGGCCGTAACCCGTTTTCTGGAGAGCGTCGCCCAGATGGAGCGCATCCTGAACGATTCCGGGCTGCTGCGGGTCGATCGCCTCACGGAGGCGGAGATTGTCGGCACGGATTCCGATGCGGGGCTGCTGGCCCGCTACTTCGCCCTCTCGGACGAGCGGCAGGCAGCGGTCAACGAGGACATCCGCCTCGACCCGGGCATGATGCGCATCGGCGACAAGCTGCTCTCGATGCACACGCTCTCCGATTTGGATCTCCTGCCGCAGAGCGTTGCGACGGACTTCCGCTACGAACGCCTCTCGACCGACCGCTCGGAGTGCCGGCTCTCGTTCGCAGCCCCCGCGGGGCTGCTGCTCGGATGCTCGCACATCTACAACCAGTATCTCTTTCTGGACAACCACAACGAGACCCTCAAGCGGCTCGAAGCCCGGGCCCGCAACATGAACTCGTTGGCGAACTACTCGCGCGGCAATGCCCTGAACAAGGAGTGGATTGACCTCTACCTGAACGAAGCCCATTCGCAGGGGCTGCGCTCCGTGCGGTGCCACTGCAACGTCATGGTCTGGGCCGAGAGCGAGGCGGAGCTCAAGCGGCTGCGCAACGACGTGGGGTCGCAGCTCGCCACGATGGGCTGCACGCCCCACCACAACACGGTGGACGTGCCGGTGCTCTTCTGGGCCGCCATCCCCGGCAACGAGGCCGACTTCCCCGCCGAGGAGAGTTTTCTGACCTTTCTCGAGCAGGGGGTCTGCCTCTTCAACGGCGAGACCAACTACCGCTCGTCGCTCTCACCCTTCGGCATCAAGATGGCCGACCGGCTCACGGGGATTCCGCTCCATCTCGACATCTCGGACCTTCCGATGAAGCGCGGCATCACCACCAACCGCAACAAATTCATCCTGGGCCCCTCGGGCAGCGGAAAGTCCTTCTTCACGAACCACATGGTCCGCCAGTATTACGAACAGGGGGCCCATATCCTGCTCGTCGATACGGGAAACTCCTACGAGGGGCTCTGCTCGCTGATTCACCGCACGACGCGGGGACGCGACGGCATCTACTTCACCTATACCGAGCAGGAGCCCATTGCCTTCAACCCCTTCTACGTCGAGGACGGGGTTTACGACATTGAGAAGCGCGAGTCGATCAAGACCCTGCTGCTGACGCTCTGGAAACGCGAATCCGAGGAGCCGACGCGCGCGGAGGAGGTGGCCCTGTCGAACGCCGTGAACCTCTACCTCTCGAAGCTCAAGACGGACGATTCAATCCAACCCTCGTTCAACACCTTCTACGAGTTTCTCACCTCGGACTACCGGCGGCTGCTGGAGCAGAAGCACGTCCGCGAGAAGGATTTCGACCTGGCGAATCTGCTCAACGTGCTGGAGCCCTACTACCGGGGCGGCGAGTACGACTACCTGCTCAACTCCGACCGGCAGCTGGATCTGCTCTCGAAGCGCTTCATCGTCTTCGAGCTGGATAACATCTCTTCGAACAAAACGCTGCTTCCCGTGGTGACAATCATCATCATGGAGGTCTTCATCAACAAGATGCGGCGGCTGAAAGGCATCCGCAAGATGATTCTGATTGAAGAGTGCTGGAAGGCTCTCACCTCGGCCAACATGTCGACCTACATCCGCTACCTCTACAAAACGGTGCGCAAGTATTTCGGCGAGGCGGTCGTCGTTACGCAGGAGGTCGACGACATCATCTCCTCGCCGATTGTCAAGGAGTCGATCATCAACAATGCCGACTGCAAGATCCTTCTCGACCAGCGCAAGTACATGAACAAGTTCGACCAGATCCAGACGCTGCTCGGCCTTTCGGAGAAGGAGCGGGCGCAGATCCTTTCGATCAACCAGGCGAACGATCCCCGCCGCACCTACAAGGAGGTTTGGATCGGACTCGGAGGCGTGCAGTCGGCGGTCTACGCCACGGAGGTCTCGACCGAGGAGTATCTCTGCTACACCACCGAAGAGCGGGAGAAGATGGAGGTGATGGCCCGGGCCGAGAAGCTCGGCGGCGACATCCAGGCAGCCATCCGCGCGCTGGCCCGCGAGCGGGAAGACCAAAATTCCCGGCCATGAAACAGATTCTTTGGAGCTGCGTCGGGCTGCTGCTGGTGTTGCTGGCCCTGCTCGGCGGATTCCGGCTCTTCTACGATTTCGGAAACCACAAGATCCGCCCGCTGTGCGGCGAGTGGCGTTCAACACGGAATGGCACCCGGCTCGAAATCAACCACACGGACGATGGCTTCTGGATTCGCATCCATCGCTGCGACCCGCGGACGGGTCGTGAATCCTTTGAGAGGCACCCGCTGAAGTATGCCTCGTGCATCCATTACACAACCTATGGCGGTGCGCGTGTCGATCTCTTCCACACCCCCGGTTCCGATCTGCTGCTGGTCATTCCGGGAGGTATTTTCAAACGCGATTTGTCCAACCTTCAAAACAACTTACCATGAGTAGTACCCCAAACATCACCCCCGCGGAGGCGCTCGCGTCGCTGCGGGCCGAAATCCGACAACGCACCCAGCTTGTGCGGCTCATTACCTCATTGCAGGAGGAGATTGCCTACGACCGCATCTGCGGTTCGTGGCTCTCGACGGAGAACAACCTCTCGGCCACAATCCGCCGCATCTGCACCCGAACCTACCGGATGCTAATCTTCGACAACACGCTCTGCTACCGGCGGCTGGTACAGGATACCGTCATCACGGCCGAGCGTCGCTCGCTGCTCTTCGGCAGCCGCGACGATCCGCGCGACATGAACCCCATCGAGCTCGACCCCGAGAGCGACACGCTGCTGCTGGGCTGCTACGGACGCTTTGTCTCGGAGGAGCGGGCCTGCCGGCGCGCGGAGCAGGAGAGCATTTCCGAGGAGTGTTTCACGGATCATGAGCCCGAGGCATGAAGTGGCGTGAAGTATTCGAAGGGCTCTTTCGCCCTACAGCCGGGGATGAGTTCCAACAATGGGAGCCGACTCTGCAGCGAACAAGGCAGCTATTAGAGGACAGGGACTTCCGGACGCTGACCGATCTGGTCCGGGAGCATCGCCACTCGGAGCTGCTGACGCGGGGGATCGGGCTGGAGATGATGGCGCGTCTTCCGCAAATTCTCACCTTGCCCGACGAGGCGGCCCGCCACGAGGTGCTGCAACTGATGGATGCCCTGCGCAGGACGCCCGCCATAAAGCACACGAGCCGAAAGCTGGCCACCCTGCCCGGAAATAGTTCCCATCCAATCCACGGCGTGCTGGCCCTCCACACGCTCCTCATGGATGCCTATCCCGAACGGCATCCCGAGAGCCGGATGCGGCAGCCGACAACCGGGGAGGTGCAGGCAGCCATGCGTCTTGTCGACCGCCTCTTCCGCACGGGCATCTTCCGCGAACTGTGCCACATGACGGAGGCACCGACCCGGATGCAGCCGCCCTTTTATGTGGCCCGGCTCTACGGCTGGGATGTTGACTGCGAGATTCTGCAGGCCATGCGGCACGAGCGGGATACGGCGACGCCCGGAGCCAATCCGCGGCGGATGCAGCAGCTCCGGGAGGAGATCTTCCGCACGGAGAACCACCTGGTCCGCGGCGCCGAGCGCACCATCGAGGGGATGCCCGAGATGCCCGTCCCGCGGAGTTATGTCGAGCGCCTCGAAAGCGAGCTGGACACGCTGGGCTGGCTGGCCCGCGCTCCGGAGCGCATCGACGATCCGCACACAAACCGGCAGTTTCTCGACAAATACGAGATTCATCCGGGTCTGCCCCCGGAGGCACAGCGTGCCGAGGCGGAGGCGGCATTCCGGGAGCTCGACGCACGGCTTGTCCGGCTGACGGGCCGCGAAGCCCGGACGCACGAACTCGACCTCCGCGTCGCACAACCGGAGCGGGAGCCCCAGCGCACCTCCTTTCGCCGGGAGTATCCCACAATGATGCAGCCCGTCGAGGCAGTCCCCCGCAAATTGAGACATTGAACCACCCTCAAAAAACGACCGAACCATGAAACCACGCATCATTCTGCTCTGCCTCGGGCTGTTCCTGACAGCCCGGGCTGCGCAGGCACAATGGGTCGTCACGGACCCTACGAACCTCGCACAGGGAATCATCAACTCCACCAAACAGATCGTCGAAGCGGCCCGCAACGGATCGACCCTCCTGCAAAGTTTTCAAGAGACCGTAAAAATCTACGAACAGGGGAAGCGATATTACGACGCGCTGAAGGCGGTCAACAACCTCGTCCGCTCGGCCCGCAAGGTCCAGCAGTGCATGTTGCTCGTCGGGGAGATCTCCGACATCTACGTCAACGGCTATCAGCGCATGGTGGTCGATGACAACTTCTCGGCCACGGAACTGGCGGCCATCGCCACGGGATATGCCCGGATCATCGAGGAGTCGGCCGGGGAGCTCAAGGAGTTGCAGGATATTGTCAACCCCACGGACATGTCGCTGACGGACAAGGACCGTATCGACGTGGTGGAGCGGGTCTACGGCGTGCTGCGCCACCATCGGGATCTGGCCCGCTACTACACGCGCAAGAACATCTCCATCTCGCTGCTGCGCGGCGCCCGACGCAACGACCTCGACCGCGTGATGGCCCTTTACGGAACCGACGAACAACGATACTGGTAGCGATGGTACAGGCACTCTCCATTTCAGAGAACATCCACACGATTCTCCGCGTTCTCTACGACGATATGATGGTTCTCTGCTATCCGATGGCCAAAGTTGCCACGGCCATAGCCGGAATCGGGGCCCTGATCTACATCGCCTACCGCATCTGGCAGGCGATGGCCCGGGCCGAACCCATTGACCTCTTCCCGTTGCTGCGACCTATGGCGATTGGAATTTGCATCATGTTCTTTCCGACCCTTGTGCTCGGGTCGCTCAACGGAATTCTCTCACCGCTGGTGCAGGCCACCCACTCGCTGATGGTCGGCCAGACCTTCGACATGCAGGAGTGGCGGCAGGAGTGCGCACGCCTTGAACAGGAGAGCCGCGAGCGGCTTCCGGCGGAGAGCTACTACACCGAAGACGAGGAGAAGGAGCGCGAGTTGCAGGCCTTGGGCATCGACGAGCAGTCGCAGCAGGCCCTCGACCGGATGCAGAGCGAGCGGAAGTCGTGGAGCATCAAGGGGATGATTCTGAAGGCCCTCACTGCAATCATGGAGCTCTTCTTCGCCGCCGCGGGCGTGATCCTCGACGTGCTGCGGACCTTCTACCTGATTGTCCTCTCGCTGCTCGGGCCCATCGCCTTTGCCATCTCGATCTTCGACGGATTTCAGAATACCCTGGTGCAATGGTTCTCCAAGTATATCTCCATCTACCTGTGGCTCCCCATCTCGGATCTCTTCTCGGCCATCATCGCCCGGCTGCAAACCCTCTCGCTGCAGCACGATGCCGAGATGATGGCGCAGGACTACAACTGGTATTTCGACATGTCGAACAGCGTCAACCTGATTTTCATCCTCGTGGCCATCTGCGGCTATCTCTGCATACCCTCGATCGCCTCATGGGTCGTGCAGGCCAACGGCTTCTCCTCCTACAACCGGACCATCTCGCGCGCTACGTCGCTCGTGAGCGGCGGTGCCGGCTGGATCACCGGGAAGGTTTGGGCCGGGACCAAAAGCACGGTCGGAGCCGCCGGAAAGGGGCTGGCTTCCGCAGCTCGCCTGATCCTCAAAAAATAATCGCATCATGGAATTCAGATCATTGCTGAACATCGAAACCTCCTTCCGGCAGCTGCGCCTCTACGCGCTCATCTTCGCCGGAATCTGCGCCGTGGTGACCATCACGGCCGTCAGCCTCTCGTATGCCTTTGCCGAACGGCAGCGCGAGAAGATCTACGTTCTGGACAACGGCCGCTCGCTCATGGTCGCCCTCTCGCAGGACCTTGCCCAGAACCGTCCCGTCGAGGCCCGCGAGCATGTGCGGCGCTTCCACGAACTCTTCTTCTCGCTCTCGCCCGACAAGGCGGCTATCGAGTCGAACATGGAGCGGGCCTTGCAGATGGCCGACAAAAGCGCCCTGTCCTACTACAAGCTCCTGCAGGAGAAGGGGTTCTTCAACCGGCTGATTGCCGCCAACGTCTCGCAGATGGTCCATGTAGACAGCATCCGCTGCAACTTCGACCGCTATCCCTACGAAGCCACGACCTACGCCCGGCAGCGCATCATGCGCGAGAATACAATCACCGAGCGGTCGCTCGTCACGACCTGTCAGCTGGTCAACGTCTCCCGCTCGGACAACAACCCGCAGGGGTTTCTGGTCGAGGATCTGATGATCGTTGAAAATAAGGACCTGCAGACCTATGACCGTTAAAGCACTTATCCAAAGCCATGTGCGCTGGCTGTGTCGGCGCATCCGGCGCTGGCACGACCGACTCTCGCCCCGAACCCGGCGGTGCATCCTCCTCGGGATGTTTCTGCTGCTGGTCGGGCTCTACGGGCTGCTGCTCTTCGGCCCGGCACCGCGATTCGACTTCGGGAGGATAGCACCTCCCTCTTTGGAAAACCTGAAATTTCGATAACCATGGAAGAGAGACAAAAAAACACACCGACGCCCGATTCCGCTGCGGCATTCGAGCGTCAGCGAAAAAGGAAAGTCATCCTGATGGCCGCAGTCGGAAGTTGTCTGGTCATCGGATTCATCTGGTTCCTCTTCAAACCCGCGCCCACAATCGGCGAGGAGCAGGCAGGGATCAACACCACGCTGCCCGACGGCAAGGCCCCGAAGATCGAGGGCGACAAGCGCAAGGCCGCGGAGCGCGTGGCCAGCGAGGAGCAGTCCCGCAACCGGATGATGACACTCGGGGACAACTCCTTCTCGCTGCTCGATGAGGAGCTCCGCAACACGGAGCCGCAGTCTCCGACCGATGATCCCGTGCGCCGGGCTGCCGAGGCAAACCGCGCCATGCAGCAGCAGGCCCGGCAATTCTACGCCGCGCCGCCGCGCAATGCCGAAGTCGAAGAGCTCCGCGAGCAGGTGGCCTCCCTGCAGCAGCAACTCGACATCGAGCGGCAGCAGCCCGACCCGATGGAGGTGGCCGAGGAGCAGTACCGCCTCGCACAGCGCTACCTCGGAGGCGGGACAGGGGTTTCAAGCGAGGCCGACGGCATGAAGTCCTCGGGACGTTTCAGCGTCATGCGTCCCGTCCGCGAGGGCGACGTCCGGGCTTCGACCCTCAATCCGCGGATTGACTCCGCGCGGGAGCGCAACATCGGGTTTCTGACGGCCGCGGGTGTTCTTCCGATGGATACGGCTCCGACCATCCGAGCCTGCGTCGCGCAGACACAAGTCGTGCGCGTAGGTTCGACAATCGCCCTCCGGCTGCTGGAACCGGTACGCATCGACGGCGAGGTAATCCCCCGCAATACGCCGATCTACGGCGCCGTCTCCGTAACGAGCGACCGGCTGCGGGTGACGGTAACCTCCATCGAATACCGGGGGCGCATCTTCCAGGTGCAGGCCGAGGCGTATGATCTCGACGGCCAGCCGGGAATCAACGTCCCCAACTCCCGCGAACGGACAGCCCTCAAGGAGGCGCTGGCATCCGTGGGACAGACGGCCGGGACGAGCGTGAACATCACCCATTCGGCCGGGCAGCAGGTCCTCGCAGAGCTGGCACGAGGAGGAATTCAGGCATCCTCCCGCTACCTCTCCGAGAAGCTCCGCGAGGTACGCATCACCCTCAAGGCCAACCACCAGATTCTGTTAATCTCCAAAGAAAACTAAACAACAGCACCATGAAACGAGACCTTATTTATCTGACTCTTCTGGCCGCTCTTTTTGCTGCGGCCAAAGTCATGGCCCAAAACGACGGAACCTCGTCCCGGCAGGGGCTCACGCCCCGCACTATCGAGGTGGGATTTACGAAGACCGTGCATATCCTCTTCCCGGCGCCCGTAACCTACATCGACATCGGCTCGATGGCCATCATCGCCGGGAAGGCCGACGGCGCGGAGAATGTCGTGCGGGTGAAGGCCGCCGTGCGCGACTTTGCGGAGGAGACCAACCTCACGGTGATTACCGAGGACGGCGGGTTCTACACCTTCGACGCCCGGTACGCCGAGAACCCCACCCCGTCGACCATCGAAATTGCGGCCGCAGAGACCCCGGCGGCACAGCCCGCGTCAGCCTCGGAGCCTGCCCGTGCGGACGAGGGGTGCGTGTTGCTCCGTGAGGTGGGGCGTGAACGCCCTGCCACGGTGAAGCGCGTGTTGAGCGACGTCTACCGCCAGAACCGCGCGGACGTAAAGGGAATCCACACCCGGAAATACGGTGTGGAGGTCGAGGTGCGGGGAATCTACGTCCACAACGACGTAATCTACCTCCATGTGCAGATTGCCAACAACACGAACATCTCCTTCGAGGTGGACTATCGCCGCTTTGTCGTCGCGGACCGCAAGGCGGCCAAACGCACGGCTCAACAGCAGCGCATCATCGAACCGTTGCGGGTCTGCAACGACCCCTCGATTGTGCGCGGGCACCAGCGCCAGCGCATTGTTTTCGCTCTTCCGAAACTAACTCTCGAGGAGGAGAAGATTCTCCTGCTGGAGATCGCCGAAAAAGACGGAGCTCGCCACCAATATCTCGAAATTTCGAGCAAGGAACTGCTCGGAGCGAAGGCTCTGTAAGGATTGCAAGAAATAATAAACCTTGTAGCAAGTAAGCCGTTAAGGGAATTAGCGACTTACCTGCTTTTTTATACCTATTAGCCAGACATAGCTGCGTATATTGTAAGCTCCATATCTTTAAGTAAGCTAGACCTATTTAATCGAGAACATTCATAATATGACGCATTATTGAAACAAACTACTAATCTACACTTAAAAGATTTTCGGAATATCGTTTGTTAATATTTAACGGTCATTTACTTATATGTTGCACTTCCGTATATTTCCTTTTTCATCAGTAAATTACGGCGATTCAAACTATTCTTTAATTAAATTACTTCATGGTCTTTGTCATTGGCACACCATCTAAGAATGTGAAAGTCCAGTCTTTATATGTTTCCCAAAAATTATCGCTAATGAAACTAATCATTGTAGCGCGATTTATTTTACCTGGCTGAATAATAATATTATCAATATCCATATTCGTCACAAGTAAGGTCCACCCTCTTTTCACCCCTTCGTAATACAGAGGTTCGTCATCTTTAATCTGTTCTAATAATATGAGGTCTTTAGGCGTTAGTTTTGCGGGAGCAATATATGCTAAATATGGTACACAAGACTTCCCGAATGGATATTTTTCATCTAGATCCATGCATTGAAATTTACCGCTAATATTTTCAAATGCGTGAATATATGAATCTCGAGTACGTCCCAATTTATTTCCCACACTATATATACCAATTCCAGGATTAACTAAACGTGCATCTTGAAAAAATAATGCGTTATAACAATTTCCATAAGCAGATACAGATACGGCTTTGCTATTGGGAATTGCTTTAAAGCGTCTTAAGTGGGTAATCAACCTTGTAGGGACTATTGGATATAAGTTAGAAATAATATCATATTCTTTAAAAGTTTCATTCTCTATAGCCGGAACAAGATAACGAGAATATTCCCAGAATTCTTCAGTCTCAGGAATCTGACTTTCGTTTTTTCTAGTTATCTGAATCGTCTTATCATCAATCGCTTCAATATTTTCTGCACTTATCAGCAACGCAAGCACAAGCATTTTACTCAAACCATCTAACTGAGTATGGTCATATTGATATAAAATTATCTTATTACGGGATAATAATTCTTTAATAGTCATTTCCGTTCCTGTCAGTTTTTTGACCGAAGGCCAAAAAATATTACCTAACTCGGATTTTGCAAGATGATTAACAAAAATCGATTGTGCACACCCCATTCTATTAAAGATATATTTCCAGATTAAATTTACAGTCTCAATTTTATCTGTCAAGTTATATTGCTTAATATGCCTATTAGCTATCTCGATTGTATCTGTTATCCCTTTTATTATAACATCTCGATATTTATAAGAATAATCATTGGGAAAAGAAATAATTTCTTTTCTATCTACACTTAATTGTGGTCTGTCGGCTCCTATAAAATTAATGTTACCATATAATTCCAATTGCCGAAAATAATTATTTGTTTCATAGCTTTTATCCTCCACACTAATCCCATCTACAGATATCCGAGATCCATATACTCCTAAAAATCTACATGGAAGTGACTCTTTATCGGCTATCTGCATCTCTGGAAGAGGAAGTGCTATTATAGAATTATATTCTATTGACTCTGTTTTAATGTGAATAGGATATAATTCTAGATGCTTCTGCAGTTCTACGATTGATTCATTAAATTTATAAAAAATCTCCCTTTGAAGAACTCGGTCAATAAACGGCTGATCCTCTTGGTCAATTCCTAATTCACCAATATTAAGGGGAAATGGCTTATTTCGAATAGACTGAGTCGTATTGTCGGAGAACCGTACTCGTAATTTTATTTGGGAAGGGACACTATTAATATAATTATTTAAATAATGATATAAACTCTTTTCCCATGTTTCGTAAATAGAATTGTATTTTGCAAAATCACCAATAAATACATTGTTCGATGTTTTTGGCAAAAGAAGTAGCAGGCCTAATTTGGAGATAGGTTCATTATTTATTTTATGCTCATATTCAGGGCGCAAGAATACTTTTACAATAGTTCCACAGTCTGAAATTTGTTCTTCATCCTCCCTGGATGGCATCTTATAATAAAAATTTTCAGTTCCATCAATACAACAGGCCATACATTTATGCGTTTCCAATGATTTTGTTACTATCTCAATTCTATTTCCAATAATAAAACAAGATAATATTCCAACACCAAATTGGGACACAGGTGTATATGATGCCCTCCACTGAGACTGTTTCCTATAAAAATCTTTTGAATTGTAAAATGAGTTCCCTATTTTTAAAAGAAAATTTTCAATTACATATTCGTCCATTCCAATTCCATTATCTTTGCAATAAAGGAATCGGCCTTCATTTCCAGATTCAATACCAAACTCAATTTCTCCTGTTAACGAGTATCTCTCCATTTCAGCTATTGCCAGACGACATCGACAAGCATCCAATGAATTTTGATACAATTCTCGGATTGAAGCGAATGGATCTTTATATAGTTTTACACCCATCAACAATTCAATAATTTTATTCTGGACGAGTGTAAACTTTTTATTTTTAACAGGAATAAATATATTTCTATCGTATTCAACATTACTTCTGTCAACCTCATTAATATTAATTTGATACTTTGGTTGCCATCCTCTTTTAAGAAGGTCAAAATTGCTAATTTCTTTATCAACCCAGTCCAAATACTCTTGTAGATGGTAATAATCTTTTGGCAGTTGACAGTTAGCCATATATGTAATAGTACCGCTTTCGATAGTGTAATGTAAACCAACTTTAATCAACCACTCGTTTTTACTATATTCGGATTGAAATGACATAGCATTTCTAAGTATAGATGGGGCTCTATCATAGCTATAATGAATTATATCACCCAGACGTAGCATCATAGATACAAATTGTAGATTAACCCCATTCGAATCTACATATCTAACTTCTTTCTTTAAACGACGTACAAAATCAATACTTTCACCATGAGATTCACAAACATCTGCTAAATCTGAAAATAAACGTTGAGTCCAATTATCACCTAAAATAGATATGGCTATTTTTTGAAGATTCTTAATATATACGGCAGATCTCTTGTGATGGTAAGTTCGTATATAATCAATTCTGATATCCTGATTCAACCTCTCATAATCATTTGTTTTTGCTGCTTCTTTTATTTTATCAATATATCCATTTCTGAATTTCTGATATTCAACAAACATATCAGAAAGGGTATTCTTTAATTCATTCTCGTCATTAGGTGCAAACTCCCATTTTTTTACCGCCTCGAAGTCATATAGCGTTTGTTGATTTTTTTCTATAAAAGATTTGGCTTCTCTTATAGTGTAAGGTTTCTTACCGTCATTGCAGATTGACCCTTGAGAGAATTGGAGAGAATCATATCCTTCTGTCATTTTCATCAAAGACAATTCCCAATCAGCTGGAGCCATACCACAATCATGAAGATACGAGGCTGCCAATAATAAAAATAGCTCTATAGATGATAGCTTCCTCAAGAGACTATCTCCTAACAGTAATGCAATATTCTCTTCGACTTTTTCTAAATGAGTGTTATCATGAAGGTCGAACTCAGGCATAATTTTTATCACTCGTTTCTGATGCTCGATTGCCAGTTTTATAATTTGATTTGACAATATATAAATCTTAGCATCCAAACTATCAGGGTTACTAGAAGAGCGTTCTTTTAATATAGAAATTATACTACTCATAAAACAATCGATTAAAAGACAAAAGTTTGTCTTCTTGTTTAAGCAAAAATATTCTAATAATACAAAAATAGTGAAAAACTATGCTTTTTCAGTAACCAGATATGTTTTATTTATGGCACCTCAAATAAAACTAATGATTTTCATAGCGTGATCTGTTATTTGGTTCGACAATAAGTCATGGTTCCATAAGGTTTCCGGCGCTGGATCTCGATCAGCAGGCCCCGTTGGACCAGCGAGGCGTAGGTCTCCCGGACGAAGTGCACGCACGGCGAATCGAACGAACAGCCCAGCGGTGCGCGGACGGTGTACACCATCAGTTGCCGCACCAGCTCCTCGAGAACCTCATCCCGAAGGTGGTATTTCGACGGGGCCGAGGTACGGAAGGCTTCAAGAAAAAGTTGCTCGGAATAGTGTTGCCGGTAGTAGGCCAACTCCTCCTCGACGGTAAAGTCGTAGAGCCGGTCGTAACGGTCCGTTGTCTGATATTGAAACGAGGTCCCCTGTCGCAAAACTCTTTCGACAAGGGCGATATGCGGCTCCTCGACCGGGCCGGAGAGTTCCGTCGGGTGGCAGTAAAGACAGGTCGTTCCCAACTGGAAGGAAGGACATCCCGGCGGATTCTCCAGAATCGTAAAACCGGCACGGGAGAAGAGCGCACGGATCTCCGTGTAAAACCGATCGTGTTGTTCGTGCGACATGCGTCCGTCGTTATAGCCCGCCTCGATGCGGAAGTAGACGTCATAGATTGGATGGGTGGTTTTCATGGTTTGAAAAGATTAAGCCGCAGCCCGAAGACTGCGGCATGGTTTAATAATCGGCAATAAAGATTTATGCAGCCGGAGCTTCGGTCTCCTCGTCCGCGATTTCGTCAGTCCCGGTCTCCAGATGGTCGAAGATCATCCGGGCGGCCCGGTTGACGTCGACCAGAATATCGAAGAGGTATGAGGGCTCCCGGCGCAATTGCGTAAGCCACCCTTTGAGATAGGCGGCATTCTCTTCGCGGGGCGTCGTGGCAAAGCCAACCATGGCACCGCACAGCGCCGAGGTCAGCTCCGCAACCAGCTCTTCGCGGGCATACTGTTCGTCGCCAAAGCAGGTCCCCATCGTGCGGTTCAGACGCTCGGCATGGCCCGTGCTGTGGGCAATCTCATGCAGCAACGTTCCGTAGAAGGCCTCTCCCCTCGGGAACTGCTCCTTGAGCGGGCAGACAACCCAATCGTGCAGGCGCGTGTAGTAGGCCCGGTCGCCGTAACGGAGTTCAATCGGGCAGAGCCACGATTGTTGCTCAATCATCCGGTCAATCGGCTCGCAGACCATTCCGTCGGAGTAATTCTTCCGTTCGGCACGAGCCGTCAGCGCCGCATAGCGTTCCGGTTGCTTCTCTTGCATATCCGTCTGGTCGAGGTTGAAGACCGAATAGTAGCGTATGATGGGAATGACCTCATACTGTTTGCGGGCCTCCTTCGGAAGCTGGCGATACACCTCGAGATCAATCTTGCGGCGGGTCTCCTTGTGGCGGATGCAGATTTTCCAGAAGTAGACCGGGAACGACAGGGAGCCCTTGAGGATATTCAGCCCCTCCTCCTTGGCCTGCCGGAAGGTCATGAAGATTGGCGTTTGGTAGCCGGCAATTTCCGACAAGAAGAGCAGCATCAGAATGTTCCCGGCCCGGTAGGGCGTGCCGCGCAGGTTGCGGGGAAGACCGTGCGCGAGGTCCGTGATCCACGGTTTCTGCCAATCGGTTTCGAGGTGTTCAATACGTTGGATCATCAGCTCCGTCAGTCGGGGTGCTATGGCATCTATCAGATTGTGGTTTTTCATGGCTGAAAGTTTTGAAAGGGTTATGATTCGAATTGGGTAGCGAGCCGCCACACTTCGATCTTTTCTTCATTCGCCTTGGTATTCCACCAACGATTGCAGGCTTCCCGGAATGCACGGTAGTCCTCTTGGGGATTGAAGTCTTTTTGAGTAAGACCGGTCATTTTTTCCCGGTCCGCTATCACGAGCTTATTCTCCCACCATGGATTGATTATCTCTTTCATCAATTCACCTTCTCGAACCTGGCAGGTGTGGTCTTGGCAGTCATCACACCACATATCTTCACGATTATCATCTATCGAGTAAATTTGATTGGTATTACCATCAACCCATGCCTGATAGTAGACATGACGAGAACCACACTCCTCGCATCGCCACGGATTAGGACTGTTATCCGGGATGGCGGGCTGTATCATGGCAGGTTGCAGTCGGAAGAATCTGCGGTATCGGTTTCGCAATTTTTTGAGTGTTCTGTTCATAGTTGCAGATATGAAAGACGGAGCAATCGTTTGATTGCTCCGTCGGTTTTACTTGGTTCAGGCGGCCAGCGATTCTGCCGTCTCGTTCGGACCGAACTCCGGCTCGGCCGGTATAATCAGCGGCTCGGCAGGCGGTGCCGAAATCTCCGTGTCGGGTGTCGCTTCCGGCTCCTCGGGAAGTTCTTCGGGAATCGATTCTGCATCCGACTCCCGGGATTCGGCCAAAGCCCGGGCCTCCTCCTGCGCCTTCAGGTCGTCAATCTGCTCCTGCAGTTTCGTCCAGCGTCGTTCGTAGGTTGCCAGGTATTTCTCCTGCACGGTCCGGCTTTGAGCCTCGAAATTCAAATCGGCAAACCGGCACATCAGGCGCGTGTCCACCTCCTCGTCCGTACAGTTGTAATCCCGGGCCGTTGTGCGGAAGAAGTCGAGCAGGAAGATGCGGATCATTGCCGCCCGCTGTTCGGGTGTCAGTTGCCCGGCAGCCGCAAAGCGCTCCTCCTCGGTAACGCGCCACTGATTTTGAGGTTCGATGCCGCACTGCCGGAGCCGATCGTCGGCCATGTGTCGGATCACGGCGTAGTAGAACATCTGGTGCTCCTCTTCGGTCAGCGGGCTGCCCGATACCTTCGATTCGCGGAACAGCGTCTTCATGTCGGCGGTGATATGCTCGTAGCAAAGCTGCCGGTTTCGGTGGTCCTGCCGCAGCAGACTCTCCATCGGAGAGGCAGGAACCATCGTGACGTAAACCGTCCGTTCTCCTGCGGCATCCTCGACTGCGACCTCTCGCTCCTCCTCCGGGATGTCCTCATAGCGGATCTCCACGTCGAACATACCAATGACGGCATATTTGCGGACACGGCCCTCCGTAACATCAAATTCGAGTTGCCGGTTCTGCTCCGTAAACCGGGCCAGCGCCGCTTCGTAGCGTTTCACGGCTTCCGCGTAGTTTTCTTCCGAAGAGTACCATTCTGCCTGTGGAGCTTCAGGCATCTCAGGAGCCGTATCGTAGTAATCGAGGTAGTAATCCAGCTCCTGAATCCGATAGCCCTCCTCTTCAAGATGCTCAATCACCGAATCGGGCGTATCGCCCACCGTGGCAAGGACTATCCGCGGATCCGCCTTCAGCAGCTGCAGGGCCTGGTGCACGAGGTATTCGTCGTTCTTGCGCATCATGCAGCTCCGGTTCTGGCAGCCCGCGCAGCCCTCCGCACATTCATCCTTGAAGAGAATCTGGTTAGCCGTATTGTGGTGGCAGGAGAGGCATTCTGCCTTGTCGAAGCGATAGGTATCCAGACGGGTCATGTAGCGGTCGTAGAGCCGCCGGGCAATCTCTCGGATCCGGGCATTCTTCCACGACAGGCGGCATCCGTCCGAGAAATGCTCCTCGTAGACCTCCTGCTGGACCGCCGCATCGTATTTCGCAATCTCGGTGGCGACACCGACCGAAATCTCCTCTTGGTCAAGCTGCTCGGCGAGGGCGTCAATCAGATCACAGAGCTTCAGACGGGAGCGGATGTAGGCTTCGGACTTTCCGAACTTCCCGACCAGGCTCTCGATCGTATGACGGCCCGATTCCAGCGCCCGTTTGTAGGCCGCAGCCTCCTCGCGGGGTGTAACGTCTTCACGCTGGAGGTTCTCCGTAATAGCGGCATCCTCGGCTTCGGCATCCGTCAACTCCCGAACAAGAGCCGGAATGAATTTCAGCCCCGCCATCGCTGCGGCCCAATAGCGCCGTTCGCCATAGACAATCTCAAAACCGCTCTCTTTGGGCCGAACGCAGATCGGTTGCAGAACCCCGACCTGACGGATGCTGTCGGCGAGTTCCTGCAAGGTCTCCGAACGGAAATCCTTGCGGGGGTTGTAGGTGCTGCTGATAATCTTGTTCAAATCCAGCAACTGAACGGCCGGAGCGGGTTGCTGGTCCGCAGTCCCGGAAGAGGAGGCAGCTTGCGACGATTCCTGCACGTCGGGATTCAGATTTGAAGAGGCGGCTTTCGATACTTTGGCCTTGCTCTTCTTCGTTTTCGGTTCTTCCCTGGACGTCTGCATAACATCAAACAATTTTTACCGTGTGTCTCACGTTTTTGGAACCATACAATCTCAGAAGACTGCATAGTCAATGAATAATTATGTTATGAGGACTTATTCCCGACGCGGTCGGTTGCCTCGGGAAGAGACACAGTCATGCGGCGACGTCGGAGCGGCGAAAAATACCGCAGCCTCGGCGAGGATGATTTTTCGTCCGAGGACGGCGGGCCGCTCGCGGCCTTCCGCATGACTATCTTCCCCGACGGCAACCGGGAAAAGACATCCTCCTTAAAACGTCTCAAAATAAGACTCTGTACCAAAAACGACAGTCTAAGCCTGCTCAAAGGCCGAAAGCGATTATGAATTACACCTACTATCGTTCCAACTCAGAGTCTTACACCCTTTTCTCCCATAGTAGGTAGAATGGAACAACGATTTTATATTCCTATCTGGAGCGAGGACTTGACTGTTTCGACGAAGAGTTCAGCTACCGGAAGGTTACCATCTGCCGCAAATTGACCAACATGGACATGGCACTCTTTCTCGGGGTGCTTAATACATCCGCCGTATCTACCGGAGACGGCGGAGGAGGCTCGCAAAGCGGCCTCACGTGAAGCGGCAAGGACGAAAACGTCCTGCAATGGGCCGCCGCTACGCCCGCACCGGCTAGGCAAAAAAATGCAAATAGGATTAAAATGATAAGAGTTATGGAACAAACATACAAAAAGCAGCCACATCGTGCGACCGCTAATAGTCCGCCGGTCTTGGCGGATATAGGGGAGATTACTTTATAAATCTAAAAATCTGTAGAACTTTTTTATTATCCTGTATCAGAGATACTTTTTGAAACAGTATCAAAAAGGTATTTGCTCATACTCTCCGTGATTCAGAAATAACTACCATTGAGCGTAAGATGTCACATACGGAATCAGTATGTCACATAAAATTAAAAGAAATTGCGTAAATGAACAACCAATAAAAGACTCAGCGTTTAGCAAATAATTTCACAAACTCCCACCCTAAACCAATTGCAAGGAAAAACGGTGAAAAGATTATATAAAGCAACTCAAATGTATTTGGATGCTGACCTTGTTCGTATTCTCTTAATTTTGCAATATCATCATTATATTCAGCTATACACAACTGCATATCTTTAAAATACTGTTCTAAAATTTGGTCTGATACTTGCAATTTTGGATTAATTATCGAATCTATAATAATTGGTTTCTGTTTGGAATAACATTCAAAAAAATACCCTTTATTATCTTTTATCCATTGACAAGTTTTATTGTAGTCTTCTTGCACAGTACTCAAATTACTTGGACTATACTCTGTCTCAATAAATTCTCGACAATAAATGTCTTCATTTAGATTTGATATGAGCCTCCATCTATAATAACCTTCTATTCGAAGTTTATGTTGATAATACTCTCTCTCATAAATAATCTGTCGGCTATCTTTAATGACACCAAAGATACCCAAACAAGTAAAAAGCAAACTAACGAAATTTGATGTTCTCCAAAACTTATCGGAAGGTTTAAATAATCTAACGGCAAATAACCAGCCAAAGAAAGCGATAAACAATAGGATTCCTAAAAGGAAACATGGTGAAACTAACAATTTTTCTACAAGGAGCATATCATATTATATAATGAAGATCTGCAGCAAAATTACAAAAAAACTTATCATACAGAACATTACTATTTTATATTTAAATCACAAGTATTCCTCTCTTTTTCTCCTCAATAATTTCCAATAATAGGTATACACAATCCAATACATAAAGCTAATTATCAACAATTTATTAACACGAACGGCCATTAAAAAGTTATTCATCTGTTATTTTGGGGTGAATGATTCCACCACTGAAATACCTGTTCTCTTTGCCATCATACAATTAAAAACGATTGGCGTATGCAAAACGGAACAGTAATATTTAATAAGCCGCCCGAAGCGGTAGGTTATCTAACCAAACAGGTCACTGCGTTGAAAAGAATGGCTACGGCGGATATGAAGAACTCTATAACGCACCCAATAAAGTGGTTGCAGCCACGGGACTTAACAATCTGGAAAGGGAATAGGGTGGAAAGTATCCCCTATGCCATACTTTCATGGAGGAACAACAGGGATGACCTGACTGTATTCTTCCAGTTCTCCCGGGAAACATGAAAGATAATCTATACCACAAATCTCATTGAGAACCTGAACGTGGAAATCAGAAAGTACACAAAATCAAAGATTTCATTCCATTCGGATGACGCGGTCAAGAAGACTGATTACCTGCCACTGATGGAAATTAAAAAGAAATGTTCACAGCCCATCCATAATTGGAGCTTGATTATGAATCAATTTATGCTTATGCTTGAAAACGGAATCCAAAACTAAGAGCAGCATTACCGCTGAATCCCGTTTTTATTTACACAAAATTCTGGACAAGTGCCCCTTAAAACAGCTCAGAAAAATAACTTGACACAGTTTAGTTTACACTACCTCATTTTACTGGGTGCACTTGCTCCGAATTAGCCACCTTGAATTAATCATAACTAAAATCTATCTGTAAAGATATTATTTCTCCGCTTGAAACTCTTTAGTCTATGATTTCTCAAAAAGAGAATTGTACTCTTCTTCTTTATTCATCCGTTCAATTAAAAAATCAACCCACGCTTGTGTATAGCCATTCCCGATATACATGTCAATCATAGTTTCCTGTCCGATAGTATTTTCTTTATGACTTTCTACATTTTTGAGAGATAAGTTTTTACAAAGGTAATATAAATTCAGCCGATCAGTCGGATAGTATTACAGGAAAATCTGCTCTGCTGGTACCGATATAGATTTTTAGGTAATCGGCCTCATGATTTATTGCTAACGAGAACAAAGATAATTTGCCAAATCAGCAATATTTTATGCGATTTGGCAAATCATAACCCATTTTGAATCTACTATTTCACTTGCTCTCTAGCCTGCCGTTCTGAAATAGAGACAATCGCTTGATATTGCTCCCGAGTCAGGGGGCGAATCGCCTCGTCCAAGCTTTCGTATTCCCATGGCAATTCATAGACGGTGCCCTCTTCCTAATAACCCATATAGTTATGATAGGAATTGGGAATCAGCCGCACCCAATCCTCCTCCCGCAGGATTCGCAGAAGCCTCTCTGCATCGTATATCAATAGCGACACTCCGGCCTTATACAAGGCTGTCGCCGCTTCGATGACCAATCCGGCATTAGCTGAATAACTATTGGAGACAACAATCATCCAGCCTTGCTGACGCTTGTTTGAGGCAAAGATATTCAGACGCGAAAGCCCCAGTTCTCCGTAATGGTCAGTTGCGAACCGCATGAAATCATCCGGACTATCAAGTCGTATACATCCGTTACATCCATGAACTTCTTCCGCCTGTAATAAACCTCATCACGCAATTCTTCAGGAACATTCTGCGGATCTGTATGAATGAGGCCTCTGAATCCACACTTCCGGTGATAAGCTTCATAGGCCTCATTGGCAATGCGGAAATAGGTACAGCACTTTCGTATGGTCATGGTTTCCCAAAGAGGGGTAGAATGCCCATGCACGGAGTCCTCCAATGCCTTGATGGCCGTTTCCCTATCTTCCACCTCAATTTTAAAATTCGGCACGATACGGATAAATTCCCTTTGTGCAATCCGTCCTGTACGCTGCTGGTACGGCAGGTTATGCACCACGTAATCATGAATCCATCGGGATTTGCGACCACAGCGTACTCAGGACGATGTTGGTGTCATAGATGCGGACTACTTAGTTCTGATAGTAGCCGACATTATCCCGGAACCACCACAATTGCAGGCCCCATTCCATCACACCGGAATAGTTGTAATATTCGTGGTTGCCGGGGACAATCAACACCTGCCGGTAGTTTTCCGAAGCCTGTTTCCAGAACTTAGCCAATGCAGGAACCGTATCTCTGAGATAGAAAATACCCCGCCCATGCGAAGTTCGATGGGTATTTATGTGACTAGAATAAATTATTTTTCACTAAATTTGCGTAAAAACCGAAATAAAATGACTGCAATCGTTGGCGTTTTGAATAAACAGGCCATTGCTATAGCTGCGGATAGTGCTGTTACAGTAGGCGCTGGTGTGAAGATATATGATAAAGCGAATAAAATTTTCACCTTGTCAAAGCATCACCCTGTTGGTGTTGCCATATATAGTAGCGCTTCGTTCAACTCATGCATTCCGTGGGAAATTATCATCAAAATGTTCCGCAAGAAAATAGGAAAAGATGAGCACGAAACAATACAGGCATATGCGGACGATTTTATCTCATATCTGTCAGATTTCAAAGACAATAACACGAATGTCGATGAGTTAAACTCATTTACATCAGATGAAATCTCAAAATTATGGGCTTTTGATGTTCTGGCGCAGATGCCAAATAGCAGACCAGATGTTGGCCTCCACAAAGACGATATAGGTAAGTTAACGGAATTATTCACAAATATCAATGCCAATATCTCAAATAATGCTGTAATACCAGAACTGTCGACAATTGACAAGCCTAGTTTTGTTAAATGTTATAATCCTGCGCTAAAACTAATAAACAAAGAAATCCTTGCAGCTGGTGGAGATCAGAAATTATATGACCTTGTTGAAGATACTTTCTTTAATTTGTTTACCAAAGACACAGGTATAAGAGATAAACGCGGCGAATTTACCGGCATTTCATTCTTTGGCTACGGAAGCAAGGAAATCTTTCCTTCCTTGTATCGCATCCATGTGTATAATTGCATTAATGGCATTATGTATTGGCGGATGATTGAGTACAATAAGATTGAAAATATGGGCAACCAATCGTATATATGTCCTATGGCCCAAATTGATGAGATGCAGACTTACATTACAGGTATTAACCCAGTAATTGAAGACACGCTCATTTCAGGGATAGAATCAATAATGAGAGAATTTTTAGCACAGTTAGCTACATCAATACATTCGCATAACCCAGTTGTTGCAAAGAACATTGCCCAATTTGATATAACTCCTTTAATTAGTCAGTATAAAAAAAATATTCAGGATTTTAAGCAAACCAAGAATATTGATCCGTTAATTAACACGGTCTCGACAATGGCAAAAGAGGATCTGGCGGAATTGGCAGAGAATTTGATATATATGACATCACTGAAAAGGCATATTACCCCTAACCTTGAAAGTGTCGGTGGCCCTGTTGATGTCGCTGTTATTTCAAAAGGAGACGGTTTTATTTGGATGAAACGCAAACATTACTTCGATCCAAGTTTAAATAAATGCTTTTTTGACAACTATTACGACTCTAACATTAAATAATCATGGAAACTACTTATTTTGGTTCTTACGGCGAGCTCAGCAAGTACGTGGACCGGAAAGCAGTTGAGCAAATGACAAGGGAAGCACGCAAGATTATCACTGAACAAATCCGCAAAAGCCCTATCATTGAGACCAAACCACAACAAAAGAACAAATGACAATCTGCCCGGGGTAGCTCGGGCTTTTTATATTACTATGTCGAAAGTACTATCCAAGCCAAGTCCATTGACAACAGGAGATTATATGTTGTCAACAAAGCATTTTTTTACTCCCAGCAAATTACTATATGCGCAGATAACTGATTTGTTTGATGAAGTGTGGCCAACAGTTACAGCCATGAAAAATTTACGTTGGCAAGTAAAGGGATATCACGAACAATATGATGTTCCTCAAAACGATCAACTTACTAGAAAATTTGTTGAGCCAAACGACAAAACAAATCGTTCCAATTTATATCGTGCCTTTATCATTGAATCATGGGAAGATACCGAATATCGTATATGCAGAAATCTATTGATTAATATTTTTGCATTGTATGAAGCATGGGCAGACGAGATGGCTGAAATCTTGGGAGTTCCACAAGATGGAAAAAAGTTTCAATTTCCCACAAGCAATACACGAGAGAATTATCTTACGGCATTAACACAATTGCAAGCTTCGCCCAATCCAATTGTGCAGGACAGTTGGTATTCAAAATACAAGAGCACAAATTCTCAATACAATTATGCACTATTGGATAATTGGCTGACAGAATACCGTTATTTCAAAGAAAGCAGAAATTGCATTGTTCATAGTGCAGGCATTGCGAACCAAGGAGTATTGGATGCTTATAACAGAATTAGCGGTTTTACCACTGCAGATTTAGATGTGTCAGAAGTGCCCGAAACCTATATCCCAATAGTAGGTAAGCGAATTAAATTTACACTAAGAGGGGTAGTCGGATTCTCTCAAATAATTCTTAAATTAGTTTCTACATTTGATGTAGAGTTCATTAAGTGCCAGCGAGCCGATAAATATTTAATTGATACATTGAAAGTACTGTTCCCTAATACCTTCAGAACTGATATGTTCCGAAAAGAAAAACAGACAAATTATATCACATCAAAAGCTCATTTCCAGAAACCCCTATTCCCCGATCAGGTATATCTCTTGCTTAAGCAAAATGGAATAATGAGATAATTAATTGTATTTATACCTATCAATAAAAGCTTGAACCGCATCTGAACTACAATGCCAATTAACCTATTGTAAATGGCTATTAACCGATTACGGGAACTTAATACATTCCACACCATCTTGCAACATAACAAATTAACAGTCAAGAAATTAAGTAGTATTATTTTTCTGGTAGCTCATTAAAATAAAGTCGAAATAAGGGAAGAAAAAAAGAGATGGTTGCGCCATGAAAATGGCCTCAGCCATTTTTTTCTTTACGCTGCAAAAATACAGAAGATATTATATCTTTATAGTGTCAAATTTTTGAGTTTATATGAATAAATTATCACCTATTGATGCATTGTTTGTTGAACTATATGATTCCAACCCAACAAAAGCCGGACAAGCCTATGAAAAATTAGTCGCTGCTTCTTTAAAACTTGTTACAGGTATTGATTATAATTACGATCAACACATAACAGGAATCTATAGCAATACCGATTTCCAATTAGATGCGCATTCACCACAAACATCTACAATGGTAGAGGCCAAAGACTACTCAATAGAAGGTAAAAAGGTAGGCAGAGGAGATATCCAAAAACAAGCCGGAGCTTTGAATGATTTACCAATTAAACAAGGGATATTTGCTTCAGCAACAGATTATACCGCCCCGGCGAAAAAATATGCAGATAGCACTCATATCAATCCATCCCAAAAACCAATTAATCTACTTCATATTCGACCTTCTACAGAATTAGATCGAAAAGGAAGAGTGGAACGAATTATTATCAATATAGAAATGATAATAGATGATTTCGAACATGCTCAGTATCATATCCATTTATCAAATAAAGCCATAAAATTACTCAAAAAGAATAATTTACTAGATAAAACATTAGATTGTCATATCGAAAATTTCTACAATACACAAGGAGATATAACAATTACCTTTAATGAGTTAATAAACGACTATGCGCCTTCTAGTTCTTCCATTCCAGACGATGATGGAATGTATCATGGTTCTTGGATTTTCCACGAAGAATTTATTCCATATGGAGATTTAAACATAGAAATTAATCGTATTGATTACGCGGTTAAACGACAGATTATAAAACATCAAATAATCGTGGAAGCACAGGGGACTCCCAAAATATTAGTGAAATCGGAGGATGGTTCAATTAATAAACTAATCACTGATGAGCAATTAAAAAAAGTCCGCTTCGAAGGCGGACGAGTCATTGTATAATCAAACTCTTAATTAATATGTCTCTTTTAAAATATTTCCCAGAGTACATCAACTGACCAGAGCTATACCTGTCAATCAAAATTGGTAAAAACATGGAGTCATTTCATGACTTATTCTCTTTTGGCTGCAAAATTTGTGGGTGCTCCTAGTGCTATTAAGGCCGAAAAAACACCTCTTCGACCAAACACAATATCCCACAATTGTAGCCCGAAAATATCCGTGAATCCACCCTCGATTTAACAGCCCATTTTGGCGAAACAAACCCCGACATGCCCTATCTTTGCAGACGAGGTCAGTCGGCTCCCCCAAAGCCGTTTTTGCCTTTTCCCCCTCTGTTCGGAGAGGGCTGATAAAAAAGTTAAATCTCTGATTTTTCGCAAAAAACAAGAAAATTTTTGAGCAGCCCACCTTTTAATGAGTAAACTATTGACAATCAATAGTGTACCAAAAAATCTATTGCTCAAATTGCAGGCGAGCGCAATTATCAGGATTTAGTATATAAAGCCAATAATCCTTCCCTAAAATCTTCAAGGCACGACAATAACGCGTCACAAGACTAACCGCCTGAAAAAATAGCATCAAAGAAGATTCAACATATTTTACAGAAGGGAATAGCTTCTTTCTCGACCAGAACTAGTTCTTCCCCATATATGCCGCATGTGGATATATGCAGTTTGAATAGCCACAAAGAAAGACAGCTATCTATCGAGCCACTTTCCATAGACATAAATATTCCGCTCAAGATAAAGCGTGTGCAGGTCATACGAGATGATCCACATACATAACGAGCGGTCGCCTCGAAGACTGAAAGTCAAATCACAGAAAGCTGCTTTCGGGAAGCGGACGTCCTGCGTGTAGAATCGCCCCTTGTAACCCGCAGGCGTTGCTTCACACAGGTAGACACTAAAAGTGCGAAACAACCAGCGGAGAATCCTCCGCCGGTTCTCGGGATACAAGCTCTCGACATAAAAGTGATGGTAGTAAATCATCTCCTGATGCTGTCAACGTAAACGATACCTCCGGGCAAAATAGGCAACAACTCCCGGAATGTGCTTTTTATAGTAGGGCTGATTCTCCCGGCACCATGTGGCGAGCTCCTGCTTCGTAGTAAAAGGGCGGCGCCAGCTGCGTCCCGACATAATACAATCCAACTCGGGTGCCAAGCGTTCGACAAAGTCACCAACGGTCCAGCCTTCCCAAATATGTTTCTGAAGGTCAATCATACCAAATCCATTTTGAAGTTTGACATATGGTCCATGGACCGGTCCCATTCGGGAAAGAGGGTGCCGGCCACGGGCCGATACACAGCAGCGGGACCAACCGGAAGTCTCTTTTCGGACGATACAACCCGAACGGGTGGAGATCGTGCGAAAAGGGACTCCGAGGTGCAAGCACGCTGCTATCTTGGCCCGAGGTCGGCACTTGTGGAATAACCGTCTACCCCACTGTCAAACTCTTTACACATCCGATTCGATCACAATCCGAGGAGTACGCCGCAGCGCATTCTGCAGATTGCGCTGGTTAATCCGGTACACAAGCATTAGTAAATCATAGGCGCTGTACAGGAATTGCCGCCGATAGATCTTGGGGCGAATCAGCCGTTTTTGACGGTAACGGGTCAGCGTTTCGGGGCGAATATCGAGAACTTTGCAGGCCGCATCGGCCGTTAGGAATAACGGCTCGTCGCTTTGACTGCACAGGTATTCAAACAGCAGCAAACTTTTACTCAAAAGGAAATTCGTCTTGATGAGTCGTTCGAGCTGTTCGGAAGGGACAAGCCGATAGATGCGGGGATTTTGTTTGTTTTCCATGGGTAACAGATTTATTGATTCAACGATTCGAGTTTTCCGCGGCGGCGCATCTTGCGGATGAACTCCTGCACTTCGGAGAGCAGGTACATGCGCCGGGCTCCGATGTTGAAGCCGACAAGCAGCCCCTGTTCGCGGAAGCGGCGCACCTGGCGTTCGCTCTGGCGGAGCAACTGGCAGACCTCCGCAAAATCGAGGATCGGATCGCCTTCGAGCTGGCTCCGATGATCCTTCATGAAGTGTACGATCTCGAGGACCTCTTCGACCGTTCGCAGAATGCGGGACAGGTCATCCATGTGTTGATTTTCCATCTTTGTCGGGTTTGGTTTCCACGGCAAAAATGGGACAACCCCGGAACTCGTTTATCAGTGTTTGAATCAATTATATGTTTTTTCAGATTCGAAACCCGGACGTCTCTTGTCCCCGGCAGTCCATCAGATAACAGGACCAAAACCTCTATAACTTGCCGATATCGGCAAGAATCGTTATATTTGGGCCGAAAATCGGCCGTTTAACTTGCCGATACGACGTTCGGTTATGGAGTACATTTCAGTCGCGGCATTCGCCGCAAAGCACGGTATCGCAGAGCGCACGGCCCGCAATTACTGCGCCTCGGAAAAGATTGAGGGAGCCTTTCTTACGGGCAAGACCTGGAATATCCCGGCGGATGCCATACTGCCCCGTCGCAAACCCCACACGGGACACGTCATGCCGCTGTTGGAGGTACTGCGCGAACAGAAGGCGATGCGTCTCAAGGGCGGCATCTACCACCGCACGCAGATCGACCTTACCTACAACTCGAACCACATCGAGGGCAGCCGGCTGACCCACGACCAGACGCGCCACATCTTCGAGACCGACACGGTGGGCGTCGAGGGCGAGACGCTGCGGGTGGATGACATCCTCGAAACCACGAACCACTTCCGCTGCATCGACACGATCATCGACCGGGCCACGGAGCCGCTCACCGAAGCCTTCATCAAGGAACTGCATGCACAACTCAAGTCCGGCACGTCGGACAGCCGCAAGGAGTGGTTCGCCGTAGGCGACTACAAGCATCTGCCCAACGAGGTGGGCGGCATGGAGACCACTCCTCCCGAAGAGGTACACCGTGAGATGAAGCGACTCCTGGCGGAGTACAACGCCCGGCGGCACAAAACACTCGACGACATTCTCGACCTGCACCAGCGTTTCGAGTGCATCCACCCGTTTCAGGATGGCAACGGCCGCGTCGGAAGGCTCCTGATGTTCAAAGAGTGTCTGGCAGCCGGCATCGTTCCCTTCATCATCACCGACGACCTCAAGATGTTCTACTACCGCGGTCTGCAACAGTGGCCCGCCGTGCGCGAATATCTGCGCGACACCTGCCTCACGGCACAGGACAACTACAAGGCACTACTCGACTATTTCCGAATCCCCTACTGAACAGTCGTGTCACGTTCCGGGGATGTTACAGGAACTGGAAATATCGGATTGGGCACCAGGTTTAAACATCTCAACTAGAATATTGATTTATTGACATTTAGGCACATCATAACACCCACAAAAACGATAAAAAAATCCGCAGGTTCGTTTCCAATTCGGTTGCAAAATCAGGGAATTTTTCGTAACTTTGTAACAACCAAGTGAATACAAGGGAAAACAGCGAAAAAAGGTTGTGGCCTATTCGGTGTATCTAAAAATTTTTACAATCTTAATGCGTTGATATATTGGCGATTATGATATGGGTTCAGTTACCCCACTCTCCGCAACGAAGAAAAGCCTGAGTTCTGAAACTCAGGCTTTTTTTGTTTCACCGCCGGACCGGCCCCGCACGGGACGGGCGGGCGGAGCAAAAAGGCCGGAACGGCGCAGCCGCACGGGACGGAGACTTACTGCCCGGCTCGCAGCGAGACGACCTTCGTCACCTCGTAGACGCCCGTATATTCGGCCGCAAAACCCTCATCGCGGGGTCCCGTATCACGGACCTCAAGCTCCGCCTCGACGACCCGACCGTTCTTCACACCGCCCGTGACACGGTCATACTCCGCCGCAAGCCGACCGGTGCGGTCGATGACCCAATATTCACACGTATCGTTGTCGGCCATGAACGAACGGACCTCGTGACCGATAATCAACCGCCCCTTGACGCGCTTCGTGCCGCCCAAGACAACCGAATCGGGCAGCAGCACGATGCTCTGCTCGTCGAAAAGGGGTGCATCCTGGCCGATTTCGACAAAGAGCGCACGCCCCGGAGCATTGGCATGCAGCTCGAAATAGCGCATACCGCTGTTGCCCACACCCCATCCGCCGCAGGTTGCAGGCACGGGCTCCCCGGCACTCCGCCGGCGGAACTCCTCGGCGCAGGCCCCTGCCGGCCGAAGCTCAAAGCGCCGCACACCCCGACGACCGCTCGCCACCTCCTGCATAACACACTCCTGCGATGCATCCCAACCGGGCATCCTCCCGAGCTGCGAGAGCAGGGCTTCGGGACCGTCGCCGTCGATGCGGAGCACCCGCAGCACCGTCGCACTCGAGCCGGGCACCGGGCAGTTCCGAATCGGCCACCACCTGCAGCCGGCCGTCGCTCTGACTCCAGAAGCGAAGGCCCGCACCGGAGACCTCCTCCCACCAAAAATTCTCGAAGGCTTCGCGCGACGGACGTACCGGGAAAAGCGGCTCATCCGCCCCCTTCTGCTCCGCCCCGCAGGCCGAGAGTGACAGCGCCAGCAGCGCCCACGAGATTCGGAGCCCGAAGCTCCGACCGAATACCTGTACCATAAGCCACGTGTTTGAAAAATGTCGTCTGACAACACGCTGCCGTTCCCCGAGGAGGGGCGACAGACCGTTCCGCGCCGCAGGCTTGATACAAATATAGAGAAAGATGGGCTCAATGGCAAACGGGAGGTCGGGAACTCCGCCTCGCGGGCAGCCATGACCCGGCCCCTTCGAAGGGAGCCACCCCCTCCAGAGGGGCCTCCCGCGGCAGCATGGCAACCGGGAAGCCGGAGCTGTAACCGAATTGTAACATCGGTTTCATAAAGGTTTCAGATTTATTTCGCAACTTTGTCACTCGAAAGCCGGAATGAAACCATTCCCGTCAACCAAAACCTTTTACCGAACCAAAATACCCCAAGATGAAACACCGTATCCTGCTTTTGCTGTTGTGTCTGACCGCCGCAACGGGACTTCGCGCCCAGGAGGAGCGTTCCCTGTTCCGAAAAACCGTATTCACCGTCAACGGCGCCTCGCAGACGGATTCCGACAGCCTCGAAGTGGCCCATCAGGAGTATCCCGCAGACAGCATCGCGGCTCTCGCCGACGCGGAGCACTCCGACGAGGAGCTGCTCGAACTGCTGCGCATGATGCCCAACATCGAGATAGGCAAGGGCATCACCTTCCAGCCGCGGAGCAAGTGGTACTCGATGACGCTGCGCTTCCGCATGCAGAACATGGTGGGGCTCTCGTTCGACCGCGACTTCTCGCTCACGCAGACCGAGGCGCGCGTCAAGCGGCTGCGCCTGCGCTTCGACGGTTACATCTACTCGCCCAAGCTGGTCTACTCCATCCAGCTCGGATTCACTCCCTACGACACCAAGGAGCTGCCCAACGGCAACACGAACATCGTCCGCGACGCAATCGTCTACTACGTACCCAACGCACACTGGAACATCGGCTTCGGACAGACGAAAATCAAGGCCAACCGCGCCCGCGTCAACTCGTCGAGTGCCCTGCAGTTCGTCGACCGAAGCATCGTCAACAGCGAATTCAACCTCGACCGCGACTTCGGATTCTTCGGTGAATACAACGGCCGCATCGGCAAGCGCTTCCGCCTCTCGGCCAAAGGCTCCATCACGCTGGGCGAGGGCCGCAACTGGAGCACGTCGTCCGACGGCGGACTGGCCTATACGGGACGCCTGGAGCTCTACCCGCTGGGGCGTTTCAAGTCGAAGGGCGACGTCATCGAAGGCGACTTCGAATACGATGAGCAGGTGCGCATCCTGCTGGCGGGCGCCTACTCCTACAACAGCCGCGCCGTGCGCATCCAGGGCCAGAACGGCGCACTGATGCCCGAGGGCGAGCACCGCAACCTGGGGGCCTACTTTTTCGACTTCATCCTCAAGTACCGCGGCTTCGCCTTCTATACCGACTTCATGGGCCGCACGTGCGACACCCCGCTCTTCGACGGCAACGAAGGCATCTTCGTCTACACGGGCAAGGGCCTCAACCTCCAGACGAGCTACCTCATCAAGCAGAAGTGGGAAATCGCGCTGCGCAACTCGACGATGTTCCCCGACGGCGAGGTGCAGTCGCTGGCCGGCTACCGCCGCTGGAACCAGACCACCATCGGCGTGACGCGCTACCTCATCGGGCACAGCCTCAAGCTGCAGGCCGACGCCTCGTACAACCACCAGAGCGGAGCGCTCAACCCCAACTACAACCGCTGGGAAATCCGCTTCCAGGTCGAGCTGGGTCTTTAGGCCATCGAGCCGCCCGACAGACAAAGACCCCCGGCACGCAGTCGTGTCGGGGGTCTTCGTTTCATGCGGGGTCATACGGAGGATGCGCGCCGGCGGCGTGCGCAGTGTTCCGCCGCAACAGGCGACAGCGCAGAGTCCGGCTTCGGCCCGGCGGCATGCGCAGCGTTCCGCCGCTAACGACGGCATACGGCCGCACCTTTCAGAGAATCTTGAGCGCAATGCGGGCGCAGGCCTCGGCATCGGCCAGCGCATGGTGGTGGTGTTCGAGGTCGAAGCCGCAGGCGGCCGCAACGGTATGGAGCTGGTGGTTGGGCAGGCGGCTGCCGAAGATGCGGCGCGAGGCGCGGCAGGTGCAGTAGAAGCGGTAGCCGGGATAGGGCATGCCGTAGAGCTCGAAGGCGGCCTTGAGGCACCCTTCGTCGAAGGGCGAGTTGTGGGCCACGAGGGGCAGCCCCTCGATGCGGGGGGCAACCTCCTCCCACACGGTGCGGAAATCGGGGGCATCGGCCGTATCGGCATAGCTCAGGCCGTGGATGGCAGTGGTGAAGGCGCTGTAGTAGTTGGGACGGGGACGGATGAGGCGGTAAAACGTATCGACCACCTCGCCGCCGCGCACGACCACCACGCCCACCGAGCAGACGCTGGAGCGCTTGCCGTTGGCCGTTTCGAAATCAATGGCGGCAAAATCGGTCATGGGTTGCAGTCAATCTTAACGCAGCTCCGCACGCCGCAGGGACGCAGCGTCGGAGGCGGATGCAAAGATAGCCATTTCCGGCATCGGATGTACTCCCTGCCGGCTCAAAAACCGCCGCCGCGGGAAAGTTCCGGCCGTGTCCCCGCGCAAGAATGGGCTCCGGGGCCTTCCTTTCCTTCGCCCCGCGACCACGGCGCCGGACGCAGCAACAAGCCCTGCCCCGCCGGCTCAAAAACCGCCGCCGCGGGAAAGTTC
>ENA-OPVK01000348-OPVK01000348.1-human-gut-metagenome-genome-assembly--contig:-NODE-348-length-35160-cov-4.730437_pt1 | contig 35160 bp, 20 predicted proteins | sample MGYA00241495_ERZ501982 | MGnify/ENA primary metagenome ERZ501982 (study PRJEB25962, sample SAMEA2042002) | human gut metagenome | biome: human gut; feature: human-associated habitat; material: faeces...
ACAAAAATAGGAAATTAAATCGGAAAACCGCCAACGGCCGCCGATTTTTGCGGCAAAACTCCATCCGATAGCACAATGCTACAATAGGGAAAATCTAATATCTAAGGCTCCAACCTCCTCTCCCGTTAAGCATACAACGGATAACGAGGATTCCCCCATGTTTGTCAGTCTTCTAATTGTTGTCTGGGATCTTCGGGATTGGACGCCCGAACGCTGTAACAATTACACCTTTGAGCGAGTAGCTCAGGACACAAGCTACCTTTGCTTTTCAACGGTTTATGCAACTCCATCACAAAACCGATTCTCCCGTAAAAAGGCATGACCCGGCTGCGGATTGTTCGCAAACGAATATCGGGTCATATCTTACTGTATTCAATATCTTCTTTTATGCTCTACTCAAGCAAAGTTCAGTAGCCAATCTGCCAGAATCCGGCGCACGCGCTCTTTATTTGAAAAAATGGCACACAATGGAAAAACTCCGACTATGTGCATGATTTCAGCACATACTCTTGCTACCTTTGTACCAGAAAAAGACAAACATCATGGCATCCAATCTCTTCAAAAGGTACATCTGGCTGGCCGACACGATTCATCGCTATGGCCCCATCACGCTGGCCGAGATCCGCGCCCGCTGGCAGCACAGCACGCTCTATGACGGTCGTCCGCTGGCGCGGCGGACCTTCCATACCCACCGCGACGTGGTCGAGGAGCTGTTTGACCTCTCGATCGTCTGCGACGAACGCACCAACCGTTACTCCATTGCCAACAGCGAGGATCTCAACTCGCACAACATCACAAACTGGTTGCTCGATAGTTTTGCCGTCGGGCAGTCGCTGCGCGAGGCCCGCACGCTGCATAACCGCGTGCTGGTCGAGGAGGTTCCCTCGGCCCGGGGGCATCTTCCCGAACTGCTCGACGCCATGCGTGAGAACCGGCAGGTGGTCGTTACCTATCAGCCCTTCACGGGGGACGAGGCCTTCAATCTCCGTCTTCGGCCGCTCTTCGTCAAGCTTCGCGACCGGCGCTGGTACCTCTACGCCGACAAGCCCGAAAATGCGAAAATCAAACTCTACGCGCTGGACCGCATGGTGAAGATCCGCGTAACCGACGATTGCTTTACGCCGCCCGAGGAGCTGAATCCGGCCGGCTACCTGGCCGGGGCCTTCGGCGTGGCGGTCTACGACGATATCCGCCCCTGCACAATCCGTGTCCGGGTCGCAGGCGACGGCGCCAAGTACCTCCGCACGCTGCCCCTCCACGCTTCGCAGCAGGAGGTCGAGACGCACGACGACTATGCCATCTTCGAGTTTCATGTGGCACCGACGCCGGAGTTTTACCAGGCCATGTTAAACTGCCACTGCAATTTCGAGGTGCTCTCGCCGTGCCATGTACGGGAAGAGATGCGGCGCATCATCGGGAACCTCGGAGCTCTCTACGCTCACAACGTTCCAAAAGTGATCTTTCTCGATTTCGACGGCGTGATGAATACCGAGCGTTACATTGCCGAACAGCGCAGGAACGGGCTCCCGGTTTCGGACCGTTACGGTTATCTGTTCGACCCTAAGGCGGTGGAGAACCTGCGGCGGATCATCGATGCAACCGGTGCCGCGATGGTCATCTCCTCGTCATGGCGCCTCGAGGGCAAGGAGCGGATGGAAGCCATGTGGCATGAGCGAGCTCTGCCGGGACAGCTGATCGGCGTAACCGGTCAATCGTTGCATGCCAACTTTCCGATGTCCGCCGGAGAGACGGCCGGAGCCACCAAGGGTGAAGAGATACGCGGTTGGCTGAAAGAGCACGCTTCGAAGTCATACCGCTATGTAATTTTTGACGATGAAGCGGATATCCGACCGGAACAGCGACCGCATTTCATACAAACCGATCCCCGCATCGGCATTACCCGTGCGGATGCCGAACGGGCCATCCGGATTTTAAACGGCGAAGACCATGACTGACAAGAAAAAACAATACGTTCAAAAAACGGCGTCTTCATTTCGGACGTTCAGCCAGCGGGCCGATGCTCCGAAAACAGCAGAGACCGTCATCCCGATCGACATTATCGACCAACAGGGCCGAAACTACACGCTGCGGAATGCCGAGGGTTTGCAACTCCGGATCGACGAATCGTTAATCGTAGACAACGGATTGCATATCGATGCGCAAGCAGGAAAACTGCTTGTTCCCGAGTCACTCGTCCGGGCCTGGTTTGAACCGATCCGCCGAGAGCAGCAGAAGCGGGAAGAGCAACGGCTCCAGAATCTCTTTGCCGCATCGGTGCCGCTCATCTGGCGCCAGCGTGAACGGATTCTTGCCGATCCGCAACTCTTCGGAGCCCGCACGCCAATGCGTATCCGCATGGCCTACGTATCGATGAGGAATTCGGGCCCCTATCCGCTGGGCGTGGTGGTCCAGGCATGGACAGAATACGAGGAGCTCTACACGCGCGTATGCCCGAAATGCGGCGGACGGATGCAGATCTACTCCTTCTCGGGGTCACCGTTAAGCGGCAGCAGCAGCCATTCGGCCACATGCACCGCATGCGGCTACCAACAACACCACGTCGACGAAGGCAGTTTCGGGAGTCTTGCCTCACCGATTATGCGTATTGCCGGCCAGTATCGAGATCTGCCGAAGGGCGATGCGTTATCACTCGAAGAGGCGATCAAACAGATTGAAAATCTGGAAAATTCAGTCCAAAATATTTAAATTTGTAAGATACATAAAAGGATAGTATCTTTATGTAGCCAAAGTTTTTCAAAAGCAACTTCTAACCTAAAAAATAATGGATTCTAAAGAATTAAGAAAAAAAGCCCAAATAAGTCGATTCCCCAAAGATCTGGACGCTATTCTGAATGACGAATCAGGAATTCTGGAAATTCACATCAATAATCAGGCAGCATGTGCAAATATGCAAGGGGATTCTTCTGCTTTTGAAGGATGGATATTTTGCATATATGCTCCCCTGTCGGACAACATTAAAAAAGTGATTCTCAGATGGACTATTCCAAATGAGACAAATCTTCACTACAACCGATTTCTTTATCGGGTTATAAAAATGCAAAAGCATTTTAAATGGTTTTCAATCGCTGAAGAAAATGTTCAAGAAATCACAGCGTTCCAAAACCGATACAAAGATGTCAAATTGGTTTTGAACCAGCCCAGTATTACAGGGAAACAAACAGATCTTAAAGAAAAAACAGAGGCCTTTTTCGAAAGAGTATTTTTGGAAGAAAAACAATTATACAAGGGAATTCAGTTTGACACCATCAATAATCAACTACCCGTCGGTCTTTTCTTTAACAGCGTATCCAAAAGCAGTTCGATCTTTCCGGGAAATAAAGGAGCTATTGACCTGTGGGGAATCAGAAAGGATGAATTTTGGATCTTTGAACTCAAATTCGAAAATCGCAAAGTCGGAATTTTATCTGAGATCCTATTTTATCTATGGATGATGGAAGATTTGTTCTTCACACGAAAAATAGGTTATGACCCATCTGGTAAAACCAATACTTTTCGGGATTTGAATCAAGTATATGATTTGGCCCAAAAAGGAATTTCAAAACTCTATGGAGTCCTTTTGGTTGACCAATTTCACGCCTGTCTTAATGATAACGTCATTGACTTTATCAACAGAGAAAACCAAGAATCTCGAATTAAGTTAAAGATTCAACTGTATCGACCCCATGTCACGGTAAAATTGCTATGACCATCACCATCCACCGCGGGACACACGAAATCGGTGGCAGCTGTGTCGAGATCCGGACCCATCAGGCAAAAATCCTGCTCGATCTGGGTCTGCCGCTCGATTTCGACTCCCGGCCCCAGGAGCAGCAGGAGCAAATCCGCCGCGAGGCCCTCGAATGGGCGCAGGATGCCGATGCCATCTTCATCAGCCACTACCATGCCGACCACCACGGTCTGCTGCCCGATACGCACCGGGATGTGGCCATCTACGCTACGGCCGGGACGGCGGCCATGATGCACGTCACCGAGGTGATCCATGGACGTGGCGATGCCGACTATCTGTGCCATATCAGAATCCTCTCCAAGGAGGCTGATGACCGGAAGTTCGAGCCGGTAACCGTGGGCGATATCCGCATCACACCCTACACGGTCGACCATGCGGCCTATGATGCCTGTGCCTTTCTGATTGAAGCCGAAGGCCGGCGAATCCTCTACAGCGGGGACATCCGCCGTCACGGGGTGAAAGGCTTTCTCTACCACAACCTGCCCCGGAAGGTCGACTGCCTGCTGCTCGAGGGAACCAATCTGGCCACCGAAAAGGAGTGTATGAGCGAAGCGGAGATTTGCGAACGTTTCAAGGAGCAGTTCCGCACCGATGCCGACAAGCTGCACTACATCTGGTGCTCGGGGCAGAACATCGACCGGATCGTCCAGATCTACAAGGCGGCGCTCGTCTGTTCGCGCAAGCTGATTGTGGATACCTACGTCGCCTATGTGCTGGAAGCGGTCCACCGTTTCAAGTCGTCGATTCCATCGCCGCTCTCTCCGTTTGAGGGACACGATGTTTTCCGGTATTTCTGTTTGCCGGCCCAATTGAAACGGCTCGAAGAGGCCGGAGATCCGGAGATTGTGGAGCGTCTGAAGGCACTTTCGACGGTCGACACGAAAGACATCGGACGCAATCCGGGCAAATATGCCTGGCTCATCCGCCCTTCCATGCTGTACTACATGCAGAAGTACAGCCACACGCCATCGGTCGTAGTTACCTCGATCTGGGAGGGGTATGAAAAAGACGAGCCCGAATTCATGAATTGGATCCGGGAGCGGGGTTTTGCCAATCCACACATCCATACCAGCGGCCATGCCGATGCGAAATCGCTGCAGTCTATTGTCCGTCATGTCGATCCCGGACTGTTGATTCCGATTCACACCACCGTTCCGGAACGCTTTGCCACGCTCTTCCCCAATCGGACAATCCGCTGTTCGCAGGACAATGAACCGATCGAGCTGTAGCCTCTTTTCTCCAGATTCAGCCCTGCTGTGCCGCCATTCTGCACAGCAGGGCTTTTACTTTGCCGAAAAGGCTGGATATGGGAATCAGATACTACTACAAAAATGGCAAGACGGGATTTCAGACACCCGGCGGATGCCACCTTTCGAAGGCGTGCTGGGACGAGGCTTGGCTGCTGGATGATACCGACCGGGCATTGGTGCGCGACAGCGAAGGGTATGCGCTGCTGCGCATCCGCAGCGGGCGACTTATTCGTTTGAACTGTGACCGTGCGGCACCCTATGGCGACACCCTGCTGCGCATCCGACGCAACGGGCGATACGGCCTGGTGGATTTCGAGGGCCGTACCATCATTCCTCTGCGATATGATGTGCTGACCAACCACTTCTCTCAATTCAATATCATCGGTCACCGAGGCCGCTACGGATTGCTCAACCGGCAGGGCGGATGGGCGCAACCTCTCCGTTATGACGTAATTCTGCCCGTCAACCAACGGGGAAACGACCGTCTGGCCTGCATCCGCCGCCACAAGGTGGTATTTCTATGAAATTTCACCACTTCAACCCATCCGAGTTTGACTGTGTGGCTACTGAATCTGGTCGTGGATGTTCCGTACAGCCTTGCGGTCCAACGTCAGCCCCCCCGCGGTCTGTAAAGGATCCCGATGTATCTTTCTCGGGAATCCATCCAATTTTGCGGTCGGGTTCCAGGAATCGATATCCCTGCGAACTATCATGGTGTATGATGGAATGCGAAACAACATGGACTCAATGGTTGCCCGTTGTTACCTCTGTACATCATGATTGATATCTTTTTATTGCAAAACGATCGCCATGAAGTCAATATGTACACTGACGATCCACGTCCGGTAAGCTGACCCGGCAGAACGTTTGGTACATGAACGCCCCTTCCAAGATTAGGGGCAGTATTTTCAACACATCAATTGTGCAATGCGTTTCCGGAGACTTATATCATGTGAGAGATTTACAGAATCCTCGTTTCAAAAAAGTCAAGGGATAGTCAAGAAGACAGTTAATATATCCTTGATCCTGCACGACTGTTAAGATTTTACCCATGACATTCTCCCCGTTTAAGACATAGTGGCACTTCTCATAAATCGCCTATTCGTAAAGTTTTTGTATTTGGCTGATGGTTTGTTCTCGGACTTTCGATTTAAACTCATGCTATTCCCGCGCGGATACGGATTGCAATTTGCTAGTTGTCACATTTCTCATCCGGCAGTTGTTCTCCGCTGCTGACATGAGTTCATTGACGTATTTACGGGTCTGTTTGATAAGCTCCTTTTTTGCTGATTCCATCCCTCTCATCTCAATCAGGACGGCATCCGATGCATTGTGCAGCGTGGTCTCTTTGACGATAATTTTACCCTTGGTGGTGTCGAGCAGTTTGCGGAACCTTCGTTCTGTTGGCTTTTGAGGTTGACGATGAACTTCATCACATCCACATCAAAATAATTGTCACGCCTGTTGGGATGGTGGTAGGATTCCGGATTTCTTCCCATTGATACAACTCTTTTTACACCACAAGGAATTCATGTATTCAATAATCTCTCTTTGCAAATCCGAGTGCTCGGAAAAACGAAGTGCAATAAAAAGATGCTCGGATATATAGCAGCGATGTCTGAACAATTCGACCGGATACACCGTACTCATGTAGGAACGGGTTTCATATTTACTCGAAAATTTTCCGAATGTCACGATGCCGGAGACTTGATAATGTTCAGTACGACCAAAACTAATTTGTAAGGCCGATTCAAGTTATTTTACATTGTTCTTCTTGCTGCTATTTGTCGGAATCATCGTTCATCCCGAACATGTCCAGGATTCGATCGATTCGAAGATCGATTTCTTCATTCGATAGAGATCCCAGGTCTCGAGGTTTGCTTGACGCGGGCTTATTCTCCGACAACTCTGCCGGAAACTCATCGTCAGGGACTTCGTCAATTATTATATTATCATCGATTGGAAGTTTGGGCTTATTCCACTTGGTAGTCAAGTCGTTGATTGCAGCAGGCCACACCGTGATGGGATCAAGGAATCTCCATATTGACTGGTCGAACCATGTGCCGCAACAGAAGACCCATCTTTCTTTGGGTAGCTGGAAGATAGGTATATTCTGCAGTGTACTTTTGCACTCTTGAATGATTCCGGGTAGAACCAGTCTTCCGAGCTGACGCATAAACTCCTCTTGTGCGGCCGTAACTTCAAGAGGCAGCGAATCAATTCCAATCCACCGATCCGAGATTAAACAAAGGTGCCGATTTTTAGCGAATCGGATGACGGTACAGTTACTTGACAACGTCTGTGTAAGGAAAATACGGAAAAAATCCGGCGAAAAACTGAATTCCAGATGACGTTCTGCCATTATACGGATGTACTCCTGAAAATGAAGTACCTTGAGAGATATCCATTGTTCCGTACTTGATATTTCCTTGATATCAGGGAGCAGTCGGCAAAGACAATCGAACTCTTCATCGTTCAAGTAATAGAGGTTGAGTTCGCTTTTCAGTAGCGCCATGCAATGTTCAAAGTCGGCATTCAACAACATACTCTCCTTCGGCTGGCAATATTGGGGTAAAAAACGCAATATTGTTTGCGTAATACGCTGAATATCACTAACCGTTTGCTCAATCTCTTCGCCTGTGGTGGATTGTCCAAGGCAGTTCCAGGTGCCATCGGAGTTTTCATTGCATTTGTAAATCCAGAAGATAGTACCGGATTCGTTCCTAATACTGAAATTGTCAGGAGTCTCGCCCCAAGCCTGCAACAAGGCTCCCATTGGGACGGCGTCTATTCCCGGAAGGCTCCAGGGAAGCAGCACATAAGGATAAGCGTCGTGCCCAAGTATGGTTCTACGATTTATATAAAGGAATGGGATGCTTTGTGCATAACATTTCGCTGTTTCTGGCGATTGTGAGTTCATTCGAGTTTCCATTGTTTATGGCTTTGATTAGTTTATTTCAGCCGTGGCATGTTGCGTCCGTGCTTCATCGAATTTCTGTTTCATGGTCGGGTTACCGCGCGTGAGCTTCTTGATGGTTAGGTCTTCAGCATCCTTGTTGGCCCGACGTAGATTGTTTTCCGATCCCAGCAGATTCTCCTTTACCTTTTGCAGTTTGGTGATTGTATCATCAATCTGTTTGATGGCATCGTTGAACTTTTGCGATGCCAGTTTGTAATGTCGTCCGAATTTATCCCGGAATTCATCAAGCTTGTTTTCGAAATTGGTCACATCCACCTCCCTGCTTTGCGCTTGAATCAGTAGCTTTTTGTACTCGAGGCTCTTCTTTGAGGTCTGCACCAACAACGTAATCAGCGGGATGAAGAATTGAGGCCGAATGACGTACATCTTCTCATAGCGATGCGACATATCTACGATGCCTCCGTTGTAGAGTTCGTTGTCGGGTTCGAGCAGGGATACCAGCACGGCGAACTCACACCCTTTTTTTCGTCTGTCCTCGTCCAGCTTCTTGAGGAAATCCTCGTTCTTGTGTTTGGTGGCCGTGGTGTCCATCTCGTTCTTCATCTCGAACATGATGGAGACATACTCCACGCCGTCTTCCTTGTCCCGGAAGATGAAGTCGCCCTTGGTCCCTTCTGCCACATCGTTGTCCTTTTCGAAGTAGGCATTCGGCAGAATGGGACGCAGTAACTGGTTGAACAGTGTCGAGCAGTGTGTTTCAAGAGACTCACCAATCATCTTGGTACTCATGCGCGTCTTGAAATCCCGGTAGTAGTCAATTTGCTCCTGCTTGGCTTCCAGTTCAAGTTTATGTTGCTCCTTGAGTTTGGCCGTCTCGGCTTCGGCCTTGAACCGCACCATCTTCACGTCCGACTGGAGCTGACTGATGGTGTAATTTTTCTCCTGAAGCTCCTGCTCCGCGCGTTTCTGCTCTTCCATAACGGCCATCTTGAGCCGTGTGTCGGCCTGATTGACGGTTGACTGGAGTGCCGTAATGGTCTTCTCTTTTTCGGCCAAAGCCAAATTGCGTTCGGCATCCTTTCGGGCTTCGATGTTTTTCAGCTGTTCCTTCAATCGGTCTACCTCTAGTTGCCTTTCGCCGTTGAGTTGTACGGTCAGGGTCTCCATTTGACTTTTGAGTCGTTCAATCTCGTTTTCCTTGGCGGTCAGCTCCTTTTCCTTGTCGTTCATCAAATCATTGAACTCCTTTCGTGTTCGGGCTTCGGCCAGCTCCTGTTCCGTTTGGCGCTGAGCTTCCAGCTCTTCGATGCGTCGTTTAATTTCCGCGTCGAATTCGGAGTTTTTCACCTGGTTGACAATCGATGCGTAATCCGCTTCGTCTACTGCAAATACACTTCCGCAATGCGGACACTTCAACTCTTTCATATCTTCACTGTTTGTGTTTGTCATATAAAGATACCTGTTATTCGGGTTACAGCTCCGGGCAGGGAGGAAAATTCCACAAAAAAGTTCCATTTCAGGATTTTATTTGCAGAGCCCCGTCTTTTTAGCTAACTTTATATTCCTTTTTGTAGATTATTTGCAAATGAGCCTATGACGATTCTCTTTCATCCTTGTTTCGATATGCGCTGCCGGTTGGACCCGGCTGTTCGTGGCTCGGTTCTGCTTGACACGCTGACGGTCGGGCCGTTCGGTCTGCTTCAGGAGCTGGAGCTCCGTCTGGGGCTGACAGCCGCCTCCACATCGAATCTGTTGCGTACGGTCGAGTATGTGAAGTTGTTGCGTAACTATTTCTCGGCTCATCCCGATTCGCCCTTTGTTTGTTCGTTTGAGACCGACGAGTTCAATGTGGCCGCCGAACTATTGCGATGGCGTGACCTGTTGCGGCTGGCCGGCTGGAAGGCCTCGATGCGTGGCATTTCCAAAAGAATCGATTTGCTGTCCAGCCTCGAGCCCAACTTTGCCAGTCCGGCATTGGGCGACCGCTGGCAGGCGGTGTTGGAGGAGCTTCCGAAGCACCGCCTGACGGACTGGACGCTCGAACTGCACGCCCCGAAACAGCTGCTGTTCCCGCTTTACGAGCGCCTCCTCGACCAGCTTGAACGGTCCGGCGTCCGAATCCGTGAGGCCGTGCAGCAGGCGGCGCGTCCCGAGCAGGTCCGGCGAATCCGTGTGCGGGACTTCGAGGAGGCCTTCCGGGGGATTCCGACCCTCGACCCGAAGCAGTGGACGCTAATCTGCAGCCATGGCAAGTTGCTCAACAACGTGCTGCGGCTCAATGGCTGCCCGACGACCGAATCGTCGATTCGCGAGAACGACTCGTCGGTCGTGCAACTCTTCGAGGCGGGCTTTTCACTCTTCATCCACCCGTCGGACGAGGTGCCAGAGGCCGTCGATATCTATCGGCTTTTGAGTTATCTGCAGGCTCGTCCCAATCCGATTCCCTCGCGGATTAACCTGGCCCTGCAGCGGCTGCTGACCTCCGAAGCCGGAATCAATCCCGAGCGCTGGCAGGCAACCGTCGATGAGGCGCTGGCGGCTGGTGGCGCGGAAGGGAAAGAGGAAAAGGCGCGAATAGAACGTCGGCTGGACAGCCTGCTCAATCCCTTCTTTGAGGCTGTTTCACCTCGGGCGATTCCGCTCGACCGGCTGAAGCGGTATGCCCGCTCGCTGCGGGGATGGGCGCTGCAACGCAGTTGTCTTGAAAAAGAAGATTCCGAAGTTCTGTTGCAGTTGGTCGAAATGTGCGACGTTATGCTGGCCTTGCTGGATTCATATACCGGAGAGACGATTGATGGAGGTCTGTTGCAGGGGTGGATTTCATCAATCCGCACCGATGCGACCATCCGTAACACAGAGGCTCAGGTCGGCTCGTTCGATGTGGTGGAACATCCTGCCGCGTTGGTTGATTCAGTCGACCGGGCCGTCTGGGTCGATTGTGCGGGGATGCCGGAACTGCACTACGACTTTGAGTTTCTCAGCCCGGATGAGCGTAAAGGCCTCGAAGGGCAGGGTGTCAGAGTCTGGAGCCGTACCGAAGAGATGAAGGTCGAACTGGAGCTCATTCGCCGCGGAGTGGGGCAGGTGCGCCGGGAGCTGATTCTCGTCACGCCCGAATCGGACTGGGGGGCGCGGATGGAGGAACATCCGGTCGTCGACAATCTTGAGTGCAAGGCGCAGGTACCCTTCCCGGTGGAGACCTGCACGGTGCCGGTCGAGCTTCCGCCCCTTTGCCAAAAGGTGCCGGAGTTCCGGATTGCACCCGGGAAGATTGCACCACGCGAGACGGAAAGTGCCACGAGCCTCGATTTGCTAATCCAGCGGCCGTTCGATTACGTCATGCAGTATGCTGCCCGGTTGAGGCCGGGCGGCGTGCGCGAACTCGACGAACTGAATCTCATCGAGGGACGTGTGGCACACCGCACGCTGGAGTTGATTGTCCGACAGACGGAGGGTAATCTCAGCGCCATGTCAGGAATCATCGCCAGCCGTGAGACTTTTGACCGCCATTTTTTGGAGGCGGTCCGGGAATGCGGACTGGGGCTTTTGCTGGCCCGCCATGCCATCGAGCGCAAGGAGCTTCAGGAACGATTGCATAAAGCTTTGGCAGCGCTGATGCAGATTCTGATCCGGTACGACTTCCGGGTCGAGGGGGTGGAGCAGGAGGCCTCGGCACCGTTGCTGGATGTCGGCAAACCCCTGCTCACGGTACGTGTCGACCTGCTGTTGCGCAACCGTGCAGGGAATCCGGTGATTTTCGACCTGAAATGGTCGCGTAGTGAGAAGCGTTACGAAGCCTTGATTCGCGAAGGCCACGACCTGCAGCTGCGAGTCTACGACTATGCGATGAGCTGCAATCTCGGGCGTCCCGTCGCAGCTACGGGATACTTCCTGCTGAAACGGGGCCAGCTGCTCGGTGCCAATCTGCCCGCTCTGCAGGGTTACGTCAAACAGGTTAATGCTCCGAGGACGACAGCCGAGGCTTTGGCCCGCATTCGTGCCGGCTATGAGCGCCGCTACCAAGAGTTCCGCGAGGGCCTCATCGAGGAGGGTGAGGGACTTCCGGTCGGTGAGCTTCCCTACGCTCGGACGGACAATCTCGAACTGCTGTGGCCGCTCCTGACGGAGAAGAACGCGGAAAGCATCAAGCAGATTGACCCCTATGACAACGCCTATCGAATCTTCAAAGGTACGCTGAAATGAGAAACATTCACTATATCAGTGCCGGTGCCGGCTCGGGCAAGACCCATACGCTGACCGAGATTCTGGCCGACCATATCGCCTCGGGAGCCTGCCGTCCGGACGAGGTGCTGCTGACGACCTTTACGGAGGCCGCCGCCTCCGAGTTCCGTGAGAAGACCCGGCGCAAACTGCTCGAGAATGGCCTTGTGGATGCGGCCTTTGAGATGGCAGGGGCACGAATCGGGACCATTCATTCGGTGGCCAAATCGCTGATTGACCGCTATTGGTACCGACTCGGTCTGGCGCCCTCCATGACGGTTCTTGACGACGAGGCGCGCGCCCGGCATATCAACGAATCGTTGGCCGCACTGGCTACGGATGAGGATTTGAAGGCTTTCCGGAAACTGCAGACTTGCTTCGGTTTCATCCGGCAAAATGGCATGTATCCGGTTCCGAATCCCGATTTCTGGAAGCTCCATCTGAGGACGATTCTCGAGTGGATGGACAATTACGAGGTGTCGCTCGAAGAGAGCCTCGACTATTGTTGCCGGCAGTTCGACGCTTTCTTCCTCGTACAGGATTTCCCGGGAGGCGCTTCGCTGGAAGAGCAGCTGGAGCAGGTGAAGTCCTATCTTCAGGCAATCAGCGACTCCGGAGAAGCTTCCCCGACCACTCTAGGCACCCTTACGCCGCTTTTGGCCCTGTCGGTCGAGGAGGAGCCCTATGTGTTCGCGGTCAAGGCCCTGTCCGCCGTCGGTAACCTGCCCAAGAAGTTGCAGAACAAGCCTTTTGCACCCGGATATGTGCAGGTTTGCGAGACCTTGGAGAAGAGCCTGCGTCACGTCTCCCATGGCCGCCTGCTGAAGGATTACGTGAAGCGAATCTTCCGGCTGGCCGCGGACTGGCGCCGCGACTATGCCGACTACAAACGGCGCAACCGTCTGATTGACTTCAACGACATGGAGCGCTACTCCGTGCAGTTGCTCGATATCGAAGAGGTGGCACGCGACATTCACGAATCGACCCGGCTGGTGCTGGTCGATGAGTTTCAGGACTGCAGCCCGATTGAGATTCGCCTCTTCGACCGTTTGTCAGAGATTGTCAATCGGTCGGTCTGGGTCGGCGATACGAAGCAGTCAATCTACGGGTTCCGTGGAAGTAATGCCGAAATGGTCGAAGCCATCACGCAGCAGTTTCCCGAGGGCGAAACGCACCCGAACGCCGCAGGGTGTTTCCGAACCAGTCTTCCGAAAAGTTATCGTTCGCGGGAAAAGCTGGTTCGGGCGGCCAATGCCGTCTTTACGCCAATCTTCGGTCCTGCGGCAGCTCTGGAACCCCATCACGGGGAGGAGGGTGTTGAGTCCCTTCCACCGCTCGAACTCTGGCAGGTCGGAGGTGACTTTTGCGAAGCTGTGGCCGATGGGGTCGAAAACCTGATTCAGCAGGGGGCGGCTCCGGGCGATATTGCAATACTTGCCCGACGGAATGACAAGGTCGATGCGCTGGCCGACTCGCTGCGCAACCGGGGAATCCCCGTGGCAACCCCCGAAACGGCCATCGGCGACTACCTCGAGGTGCAGTTGCTCGTGGCACTAATCAACTACGCGGTACTCCACGACGACTTCTCGAAGGCGGCCATCCTTGCCCTGCTGGCCGACTGCCCGGTTGACGAGCTGCTTGAACGACGGCTGGACTATCTGGCCAATCCGGGCGATAGTCGTTGGCTGGAGGAGGATACACTCTTCCGGAAGATTGACCAGGTAATCAATCGTAACCGGCAGCAGTCAATCTCCGGTTTTGTCGAGAGCCTGATTGTGGAGCTCGACTTCGAGAATCGGATTAACCGCTGGAGCGGTCCCGAGGCGGCTCGGCGCCGGGCCCATCTTGATTCGGTCCTGGAACTGGCTGCAGCCTACGAAAAGCAGGCTGCACAGACTGATGGAGCGTCGCTGGGAGGATTTGCCCATTGTCTCGAACAGGGACAAACCACCGAGCACCCCTTCGAGAAGGATTCCCGGGCCGTCAGCGTGCTAAGCTACCACAAATCCAAGGGACTCGAATGGAAGCACGTCATTCTGACCGGTCTGGAGTGGGATTATCGCAAAAGGCTTTTTGCGCATGATTTGTTTGAAGTGCAGCTCCACCCCGCGGCCGATTCGGACAGCGGGGATGCCCGTCGGCTCATTTCGCTCTTCCCGAACCTCTTCGGGGCGTCGAGCGTTTCCAAGTGCCTCGAAGATTCGCTGCGCGAACTGCTACATTACGATACTACCAATCGTCGGGTATGTCGGGAGGAGGCCCGGCTGCTCTATGTCGGCTTCACCCGGGCCCAGAATCAACTGATTGCAGTACAGCCGTTGAAAAGCGGAAGAAATGGAGCAACTGCTCCCCAGTCGCTGGAGTGGTTGATTCAGGTGGGAGCCGCTACAACAGAGCGCATCTGGCACGCTTGGGATGAGTCGATTCCGGTTCGGCAGTTTGTCGGTGCGGCGGCTTCCCGCACAGCGAAGGAGCCTCTGATGGCCGAACGGTACCTCCGTCCGGAATCACCGGCCCAAACGCCGGAGCTCCGGTATCTGCAGCCAAGTCAGCTCGCTGCCAATCCGAATCGGATGCCCGAGGTCACGCTGGTTGCCGACCGCGGAGCGCGGATTGACCTGCGGGCCGGAGCTGAGACACCGATGGCCGAGATTGGTACGACCCTTCACAACATCCTGGCTCTCTGCAGCCCCGAATCGGAGAACGTGACCGGGCGTGCCCGACAGATACTTGTCCGGCATGGCATGGAGACGGTCGTTCCCCATCCGGAGCAGATTGGGGCTGTGGCCGACTGGTTGTTCGGATGGCTTGAACGGGAGTATGGTCCGGCCTGTCGGGTCTGGCACGAGCGGCCAATCCGCATGTGGCGCGACGGGCAGGAGCTGAACGGCTCAATCGATTTGGTCTGGGAGACGGACCATGGATGCGTGGTGGTCGACTTCAAGAGTTTTCCGGGTTCCCCGGCTTCGATTACAGATTCGGCGGATGAACATTATGCAGGCCGTTATGCTCCGCAGTTGAAGGCTTATCGCGAGGTGCTGGAGGCGGCGGGATTGCGGGTCATAGACACGCTAATCTGCTACGCCGTTCAGGGATGCTTGGTACGGTTGCAAACCTGTAACAAGTCTCGGGAATAATCCTGACCGTGCATTTTGGGCGCAAAATCAGATGCGCTAAATGTTCTTTAATCCGCTGAAGTTGGTCTAAATAGCTGCGTTGGTTTACTTTTTTGAAATTTTATTTGCAAACGTCGGGAAAAATTCCGAATATTGTATTGAAGATAGGCTCAAAGCCATATCCAAACGACAAAGACAGGCAAAACCAAACGATTTCGTATCTTTTGATTTTGTCTGTTTTTTGTTTTTTTAGTTATGGCACAATTGGTCTATTCCGGTATCCCGGCGACGATTCGCTCGTTCCGTTACGACGAGGTCGTCAGTTTCTGCGAGGTACGCAAGACATGGGGAGGTCTCTCGAACATGTCGAGCGAATACCCGCTATTATATAACGGTGTAATCTATCCCACGGCTGAGCATCTCTATCTGGCCGGACGCTTTTCTTCCCATCCGGAGATTGTTGCGGAGATTCTTGCTCATCGCAATGCCATGTACTGCAAGCGACTGTTTCACGGCCGGGCATGGGCTCCGATGATTCGTCCGGACTGGGCTGGATTGCAACTGTCGTGGATGCGATTTGTCCTCAATCTCAAGTATGAACAGCATCCCTCATTCCGGCGGCTCCTGCAGCAGACGGCCGGCAAGGTGATTCTCGAGGACTCGACAATGCTCGTCGGCACGAATCCGCTCTGCGGTCATTCGAGCTTTTTCTGGGGCGCCAAGGATTTGACGCGCCGGGAGGCCATCGGCAACGAACGCCGTCGCATTACGCGCGAGGCACGTCTTGAGGGTTGGTCGCAGGCCCGGCTGAAGTCGGCCCGTGAGGAGATCCGCGAGCGGATTGGGCAACGGGTCCGTGGTGAATTTGTCGGAGCTAACGTATTGGGATTGCTCCTTACCGAGTTGCGCGATTCGGGACACCTCGAGTGTTCGATTCCGGAGGATATGTTGCGTTTGAACTGTGCAATAGCAGCTTGAATAGCCTGATAGAGCCATGAAACGTCTATTTTATCTTGCATTGTTCGTCTGTGTATTGTTCGGATGTCGCCCCACGGAGAAGTCTGCCAGGGTTGTCTTCTTCCGCGAAACGGCACCATTGCACAGCTACGCCACCGTGCCCTGGGCGGAACTTGTCCGGGACTATTGGCGTCCGAACAGGGGTGATTGGAACAAAGAGGTCGAGAAGAGTCTCGAGGCGACTGCGTTCCCGTATGAGATTGCAGCCGCATACTGGGAACAGCTGCAAAGTGTCCGGGAGTTTGTCCATCAGCAAAGCCTGCCGCTGCGGGCGGTAGCGGCACCGGAGCTTGTCGAGCGGCTTGACCGGCTGGAGGCCGCTTTCGATACGGTCTTTATGCGGTGCATCTCCGAATCTTATTACATGCGGCTGTTGCCCGACATCTATGACGAGGTGATTCCTGAACGGCTGGATGTATTGGTCAAGGCGGCAAGCAATGAAGAAGAATATAAATAATTGATATATAAACAATTAAATTTAAAAACCATGACAAAAATCTCATTTGTATCCCAAACCGACGGTGAACTGTATGTCGATACCGAGAAGGTAGCAACGATTACGGCCAATGAGCCCTGCGAGTTTGAACTGCCCAAAGGGGCCTATCAGTTCCGTCTTGACGTAATGCAGACGGATGATGAAGTTACCATGTGGTGGCCGATAACAGCATTTGACCTGCGGCTGAACGGTTTCGGTTCGGTGGATATCCGGCTGGAGTCCTGGGACAAAGTCCATGTCACCCGCCACGCAACGGTCCGGGGGGATACCCTTTTCTCGGATGGAACGGATGAACGTGAAGATTGCATGGAAGACGCCCTGTGTCCCGAGGTCGATGCCGCTCAGCGCCAAGCCCGCCTCGAGGCGCTCACGGCCTCGTACGACAAGGTAATCCCCTTCAACGAGGCCCTTGTGATTGTTGTCCGCGAGGGGCTCTACGGCCTTTATGATTTGAATCGGGAGCGGCTGGTGCACCCCGTCAAGTATCAGAAAATCTGGAGCGCCACACCGGAATATGCCATTATCCAGCAGAACGATCTCTGTGGTCTGTTGAGCCCCGAGGGCGAGAAACTGACGCCAATCAAATACGACTGGATTGAGGCCAATACCTCCGCCCGGCTGATTCGGGTATCGATGGGTTCTTACACCAATCCGGAAAGCTCGTTCGGTCTTGTGGACCGGTCGGGACATGAAATATTGCTCGGCCGACATGCCGGAATCCATTCAGTCGAAAGCGATTTGTTCACCCTCGAGGATTACGATCCGTGGGCAGATAATCGGATTTCCACTTTTGGTTTTTATAACGAACGGACGGGGGAATATATCCGGCCGAAGTATAATGAGGTCGGAATACTGTGCCACAATCGCATGCGTGTCTGTCGGGACGGACTGTGGGGCTATGTCGACGGCCGGGGTCACGAGGTGATTGAGCCTCGTTTCGACCGGGCCGGAGACTTTATGGAGCAAGGCTTTGCGCTGGCTGTCCAGAATGACTTGTTCGGGATAATCAATCTTCAGGGAGACTATCTGGTGCAACCCGAGTATCACTCGATTGAGGTTGTAGCGGGCCGTTGGGCTGCGGCGCGTATGCAGGATGAGAAGTATCGGTTGATTGACCTGCGGAATTACCGGGTTTTGCCGGCGGAGTATGACCAGGTCAAATATCTCAACAATCAGAAGATGCTCTTCAAACGGGGCGAACAGTGGGGCTTGCTGGACCGGGAGGCGAAGGAGATTCGCTTTGACGGAACTTACGACGATTTGATTCGTCATGGCGGCCATCTGATTCAGGCCCGACGCGGCAAGTATGTCGGGCTGCTTGACCTGCAGGGCAAAGAGGTGCTTCCAATCGTTTATGAACAGGTTGGGGAGTGTCACAACGACCTCTTCTCTGTGATTATTCCCCAAGAAAAAGAGAATTCGTCGTATTGGTTCCGATGGCGCTGTGTTGATGCTCTGGGGCATGAGAAGACTCCTCAGGGATACGACTCGGCAGAGCCGAGTCTGAATGCCGGAGTTTTCCGGGTAATCAGGGACGGTAAGATTGGACTGTGCGACCTGGAAGGTAAAGAACTTCTTGCTCCCACCTTCGATGACATTTATGATTTTTACAACGGAGTGGCCGTTGTTTGCCAAAACGGTCGTATGGGAGCAATCGACGCTTCGGGGCATGTCATCGTTCCGGTGGTTTACGATAATCTCTGGAACTTCCTCGGCGATACGGCGCTTGCCCGTCGTGACGGAAAGTGGGGCGTGGTCGACCGGACGGGTCGGGAGGTGATTCCCTGTCGATTTGCGGCGACGGAGAGCCGCTTGCACGACGGCTACGCCGAGGTCGGGATTACAGGCCTCGCTATGACTGATCCGGATGATCCGGAACTTACAGCCAACTTCGTGGGGTATGTCAATGAATCGGGTGAAGAGATTCGGTTTGGGCAAGAGTTTGCAGGCTATTACGGCGAGTACGATGGACCGAATCCCAATCTTGACGGTCGGGACATTTTCATGGACTAACCGTCTGTCATCGTAGTATTGTATTAAACTTGAAAGAACGATGAGAACAAAAAACATGCATTCTGTTGCCCAACATCGGGAAGACAACGAACTCTTTAAACAGAATGCCGAACTCCTTTTCAAATATAGGAAATTAATCCAGGGCCACGCCTGGTTCCCGTATGTGCCCGTACCGCTGCAGATTCCCGGTATCGAGCAGGTCCCGTTGGGGGCCCTGCTGGAACTGGCGGGCGACAGCAGCGAGGAATTCAGGCTGCTTTGCGAAGATGCTGCCTGGTGGGAACCCATCGTTATGGACCGGATTCCAGACAAACTGGAGGTTGTAACGGCGTCGGGAATCGACATTGAATCCCCGTCATCGCTTTTCCAATCCTCCAAGTCTCCGATGGAAGAGAGGTCCGCAGCCGAACAGGCTGTCATACGGAACCGAATTCGGGCCCTTTCGAAACTGTGCATGCAGTATAGCCATGCAGATGCAATACCTCCGAAAGCGGATTTGAGAGAGGTTGTCTCGTCCCTGAAGCGTGCCGGACGGTTGCCCTACCTGACCGATGACCAATTGACGGAACTTCGCGGGCGACTGCGAGCCTTCGACGTATACGAAAGCCTTGACAAGATGGAGAATTCTTTGGTCAACGATTTTCTCGAAGAGGTGGTCTCCAGTTGCCGCGACGGAGCCTGTGTGACCTTGCGCCCCGAACATTTTCAGTATTTCTGGTTGCAGGTACGTCATCCGGCTCATTTTACCGCACACTATGCCAAGGACCGGAATGTATGCGTCTTTACGGAATGGGCAGGCACAATCAATTCGTATTGGACCATGCGCCGGGCTCAGGAAGAGTATTTGAAAGCCCTCTACGTTTCCCGCTTCGACGAGATTCGCAGTGCTGTAGAGGAGGCGGTCAAAGATGAACCGGAACTTCAAATTGAGAATTTCAATCCCGAAACTTACACCTTCTCGCTGGTCCATCGGGCGAATCGGGACCTTCCTGTTTTGACTCTTTGGGAGATACTTGAGGGCCTCTTTGAGGAGGACTCCGAATGGACAACTCTGACATTGAGTGACGGTGGCGGGAACGTGACCAGTGAAGAGCTTGAGCAAATGAAACTTGAACGCGAAGAGGTGCAACGGCGGCAGGCCCAAAAATTGATTCCGCTCCATGCTGCTCTTCTGCAGCGGATTATTGATGGCACGGCCTCAGACGAAGATTTGACACAATGTGTCGAGTTGTGCCGTCGTATCGAATGGGGGAAAGACGACGAAGAAGACGAATAGCACAATTGCACAGATGAATAAAGAAATGGAACTTGAACGATTTGTCAAGGCTCAGCACGACACTTATGAAACAGCTTTCTCCGAGATACGGCAGGGCTGTAAACGAACCCCCTGGATATGGTACATCTTCCCACAACTGGTTGGGCTCGGGCACAGTTCCAACGCCCGTTATTACGGCATTCGGAACCGTGCCGAGGCTGAGGCCTATCTGAACCACCCGGTTTTGGGAAGTCGATTGCGCCGGATATCCGAGCGGCTGCTCACGGTTGAGGGTCGAACGGCTCGAGAAATTCTGGGCAATTTGGACGCCATGAAGGTCCGTTCTTCGATGACGCTGTTCGATGCAGTGAGCCCGAACGATATTTTCGGGTTGGTGCTGGACAAATATTATGGAGGACAACGGTGTCAGTATACGCTTGAAATGCTGGATGAAAAGCCTGATATACAAGAGGCTCTCCGCTATATAGGGGCTGACTCGTCGGATTTTGTGCTTTACAACCCAATGTTCGCCCGACGGGTACATGCCCCGATTCACGGCATCGGACATATCTATCGGACGATGATTGCCTGTGCGCTGCTGGGCAAGGCACTGGAGAAACCGCGTGAGGGTTTGCTGGCTTTCTGCGGCGCCTATATTCACGACCTGGCCCGTCGTACGGACGGAGCCGAACCCGAACACGGTCCCAATGCGGCAAAGTATTTTTTCGGCCGGTTCCAACGGCTGTGGGACAAGTACGGGCTGACGCCGGAGGAGTGCGAACAGGTTCGGCAGGCTGTTTCCCAACATTCGACACGGGAATTATTGCGCCCTTCGGATGCGGGTTATGCGGTGATGGCGATTCTTAAGGATGCCGATGCACTGGATCGTTGCCGCCTGCATAGAGGAGGGTTGAACCCCGACTGGCTCCGTTATCGGGAGAGCCGGCGGCTGATTGGCTTCATGGAGCAAATCTGCGCGAAAACCCGAACAGTGAACCGGGGGCTACCCTTTGCGGATTTTGTAGCGATGTGCCTTTCGAACAACCCATCTTCAGAAGTATAATGGAATCGCATATTGAAATGCATCAGCCAGTTGATGCCCCTTAATTTTTTTGTCTAATTTATTAAATCTTATCACTATGCTGGACAACTATTTGGTTAAGTATCGTTTTCAGAACTCCAATTGTCAGACGACATTGACACTCCATGGCGAGAGTGAGAGCGAAGCCATACAGAAACTTATTGAACGTGGAACTATTCCCGAGGAGTTGGCCGATGAGCTGATTATTTACTCCGTGGAGAAGCGGTAGTACATGACTGTCGACAGGTCCCCTTTACAGGGACCTGTCGAATCTTTTGCCGACGTCCAACTCGCTGAATCGTATAGCTTATCGACTGTTTTCTTGGCTTGTTGTCCTATTAAAATAAACTTTGTTAGCCGGATTGTTACCGTGCCGACTATAATCTAAAGAATCTGTATAATCTTTTACCCTTCTTATCCCAAGATATACTGAATAGTAATTCCAAGCGGTTTGTATACAAAAACGCAAAACGAATCGTAAACGAAGTCGGATTTATAAATCCGACTTCCTCGTATCACAACTTTCAGACTGGTTTTATCTCCACATCATACATAATCGTTTGATCCTTTGATGAGATATTTATATCACCTTCCGTCCCATCAACTGCATCTACATATCTTCCATTGCGTCCCAGGAACCAACCGTTTGGAATACCTCCATTCGGATAAAATACCAGGCATTCTCCTCCGGCCTCAACCTTCAGTTCCCGCCAGTGAGGAAGTTTCCTCGGAGGGTTGGAGTGAATTTGCAGATCAATCTCCTGTCCAAACACGCTATTGCAGAATTTTTTCAGCACTCCATCACGGGTTCGGTCATCCTGCAGATTGTCGGTAATTCTTGCGTTATTGGTTCGGCCGTCCCAATATTTTTCCATCTCGAAGCAGAGCTGAATATCTGATGGTTGAAGAATCTCAACAATCCGCTTGACGAACTGTACCGTAAGCAACATGCCAAGTTCCGATTTCAGATGTTCGTCCTGATAAACAAAGCGTACGCTTTGCCTCCGATGCCGCTCCATAAAAGACATGATGGCATTTTGACACTCGGGCTTGATACCGCAGACCGTATCGCAGAGCTGCCGGACCGGAATCTCCGTCCCGGACGGAATCACAAACTTCCAACTGTTGCCGGCGTTGGGATTTCCAGGCTCCAGACTGGTGGATTGCAGCGCAGCAGCCATTCCCGGAAGCCGGTAGCAGGCATCCCCGCCCCAGTTTCCATCCAGACGGGCGGTGGCTACATCCTCCGTCACATACAGATTATTCCCTATGGCTGCTATCGGCCATACACCTGGAGTCAATACAGTCTGGGTCTGACGCAACGAAACATTCGCCTGGCAACGGACCAGAATCAAATATGTTGGGAAATCGATGGCCTTCGCCGTTCCATACAAACACAGGGATGTATTTGCCGGCGTACAGTTTTTGTACCACAAGGCTCGGTTGATTGACAAAAAGTCATCATATTGTCCAACCGAATCGGCCGCGGCATAGAGCGTAACCGGCTTTCCATCGGACAAGGCCCGAAGAATATCCGATTTCAAGGTAAACGAAATCTGAGCCTGCTGAGAAAGTTTCTGAATAGAGACAGGAAGCGTTTCTCGCATTCTGTATTCTTCATCCAACCAAGCCTTGGCAGCATCCAAATCTATCTTGTCGCTGTTATTGTGAGTATAGCGATCAATCAGCATATCGGGCGTCAATTCATTGATCATGTTGCGAATATGATCCAATACCTCATAAATCAGACCATCCATGCAAAGCCGATTGGAGTAACCAGCCCCACCTTTGGCCTGGTCATACACACACAGCGACCCAAACGAGGTGATCAGATAATCGATATCGCCCCGATTAATACCGGTGCGTGTTGCCAACTCGTTACATATTAACATGCCAAGCGTATGGCGCAATTTCGTTCCATCGGGTACCCATGCCGATACCGATGCCGGGACTTTGATGTCGATCTCGGTATAGTCGGTCTGAATGGTATCCCCCAACACCACATTCCGCAGCAATCGGCCATCACGACGGGGATTAAACGAGCAGGCCCTGTCACTCTGAACGGATTGATGGGCTATACGCGTTCCGGTCATGAAGGAATCGGGCAAATCGGCCAGATTCTGTGTTGCTGCACAAAACTCTGCCTCGGCTCTTCCACACCCAGACTTCGGACAAACACAAAATCCATATCCCATACCAACATTGTAAAACAAAATGGCGGAAGTAATATCTTCGGCAGCGCTGCGGACCCGGATCAAACGAGAATTATTAACTTGTGGCCAAGGTGCTGTCCCGACCAGAGCAACCTCAGTCCTGTAGTATGGGGAATCGCGGATAAATCGATCGGCAGGATGATTGTTGTCAGAAACAAAGGTCAGTGGACGAATCATGGTTAGAGAGGTTTGGCCATTAACCTTAAAGCGTTGGCTTCCAGGCATTCCATCAAGAAAGATCTGCCCGTCGTTATTCTGGGTAATAGAGACAAAATCCGTATGCTGCCCATACATATTACTCCATCGCAACCCTCCGGATACATAACACTTATTCCCCAAAACAACGACACTCCCCGGTGCATATTGCGACAGAGCCTGCCGAAGCATATAGGAGGGCTTGTCCTGACTCTTGTCATAGTCAGACTTGGTGCTGAATTCCACCACATTAACCGGCATGGCAGCATTGGGTGTCACCTGATGTGTCGCCAGATATTGCGCCAGATTGGTTTTAAGCAGAGCGACGAATGTTTTATTTAATCGCGTTCGATAGTTATTGTATTGAGTATTCGTATATTCTTTCTTAATATATTCAAATCGATCTTTCAACTCTAGATAAGCATGCTCAAGCAGGCTCACGGTAATCTGCGCAGCATCAACAACCGAAATTCCCGACAAAGCTGTCCCCCTGACCAACGAGGATAGAGCTTGAGGATTAGGAAGACCCATATCGGATACGAGCCGATTTCTCAACGTGAAATATGGGGTTTCATCCGCATCGGAACACATGCCCCGGGTTGGACCGACCGCATTCATATTGTCATCGAATACCTGGTGCTCCTGTGCGTCAATGAATCGATACGGAGTAAAAAAGTCAATGATTCGATCATTCAACCGGGGAGCATTGTCACCATCTCCTACGGTTCGAATCATGAAAGCTGCAATATGCCGTTTAATCAGTTGTGGACTATTGAGATCCACCTTCGGAATATCGAATGGTCGAGTGATGAGATTCAAATAGGGATTCTGCATGGTCCGCAATCCCACGGGATCGCTGCCACACAGTGTTACGGCTGCACTGCGGCATTGACCATTTCGGCCGCTTCGACCTGCGCGCTGCTTGTAGTTCGCTGGATGAGGCGGTACGGAGTTCATCTCCACCAACTCCAAATCGCCAAGATCCACACCCATCTCCATGGTTGTCGAGCACGTTAAAACATTGATTTTATGCTCTCTGAATTCCTGCTGATAAACATCCAACAACCGCCTCTTGATTTGGGCAGTATGTTCCGCTGAAATATAAATCTTCGGACTCAGATAATATTTTGCCGTCTGACGGGATACAGAGTTAAGGATGCGTCTATGGTCTTGGCACCATGCCTGTACATCCTCAACGGTCTCACACGAAAATTCATACGGAATCCACACCTCTCCCTCAAGCGGTTCTACTTTGTGTAACTGATGGTTTTCATCCCAATACGGAGAGTACCCCTTAAATACATAGGGCAGCGGACGGTGTGTCACGGGGCATAACCAGGCTTTGCGATACAACTGTAGTTCCATCTGGGCAAGATTCAGTTGGATCTTGTCATTGGATTGCCAACCTCCTTCTCTACAATAAGTTTTTCCTGTAACCAGAAGATCTCGCTCGCGCAAGGTAGTCCACATGGCATGTAGAACACCTCCAACCAGTATTTTCTGTGCTTCGTTCATCTCCGACGGAGTCAATCCGAGCAGGCCGCAAAGCAGTTTGGTCCAACGATTATTTCCAAAGGTGGGTTCTTCAACCTCACGAGCAATATTCTGTTGCGAATAAAACCGCCGGCAGGTTTCCAGACTGATCGTATGCCAAGGATGATCTGGATTTTGCTGGGCTTGTTGATTCCGTTGATAGAAAACGGCATTACGGCTGCGGACGGTGCAATCCAGATACATGTGCAGCAGAATCCGCCAGTCTTCCGGGTTGATCCGGTCCTCGTCCCGAGGAATAATATTGTTAAACCGTACGACTTCGTCAGGCAATGTCAGATTATCATTGTCTATTGCCGGATAACGCATCCAGAGCAAACCCAGAGTTTCGGCAGCATTGGCCACCCTGGGACGTCGGGCCAGCTGCTCATACATTAAGGTCAATATATAACGATGCTTTACCTCCTCAAGGATCCGACCCTGGTCATCGTAATCATTCGGAGAGTCGGCAAACTGTTGCAACAAAAAGTTGAAATCCGGATTCTGCTCCAGCCGGTCACACATCTCACTCCATCCAATCGGCTGGTCAGGCTGACTGGAAAGAAGATGGAATATCCGATTCAAAAGCCATTGACGCTCAACGTAGACCGACTGTTTGAGCGTAATACGGGCTGCAGCCTGACGGCTGTCGATAAAACTGATGAACTGTTGGCCGTCATGAGGCAGGCCTTGTCCCGACGGTTGAGTTTGATCCAACAAGACCGGGCTCAAAATGCGGCTTAAATATTGGGCCGAGATGCGGAATGATTTGAGTTCTATCGGTTTGCGTGGAGTGGTCTGATCATTACCCCGACGATCCCCCTTCAGGAACGAAGATTTACAATGAGGGCATTCGTCTCCGGCCGAGCAATTCAGTGTTCCATGTTGCGGATTGTACATGAATGTATGTCCGGCTTTTACTTCATACTCATTACCCGGGCAGAAATAAAGCGTTTTTGAGACTGTGCGATTATTATTATCAGCCGTAGTATCATTATCATCATCTTCGTCATCATCATCTTCGTTGTCCTCCATGTCAAAAATATTCACTCGATCCTCATTGCGCATGGGTTGATAATTTTGATCGCGGACAGAACCGGATGCTTTGGCGAGCAAGGTCCCGCAATAGGGACAACGAACCAACTCCAGCAGCGGAAAATTCTCATCATTATCCTGCTGCTGGTTAAACAACTCAAAACGCCCGTCATGAATCTTATTGAGGCGCACGCTCAAGCCTTCGGAGAGGGTGCGGAAAAAGTAGTGTACTTTAACCGGCAGATGACAATATTCACACAATTCGTCCAGCAGACCCAGTTTTTCAGCAATGGTTGCCCCCTCGGGAATCAAGTTATTCAGTGGAACATATTCCGATTCCGGGCGGAGCAGGATATCCCGGATCTCGCGCTGTCGGGCCACGGACAGAAGCGGTTGATTCGATTCGCACCAATTAGACGGACAAACACGCTTGCCGGAGATTATTTCAATCTGAGATTCCAGCTTTCCTGAAATACCTGCAATGAATTTTTTAAGATCGGCATCGTTTCCCGAACCGGTCGTGGCCGACGAAGTGATAAACTGCACCTGATTAAGCGGCACTCCGGCAGCAAGCAGGAAACGGCGAAGTAAAAGAGCCAATTCTGCCGCCGCAGCCCCCTTGAACGTATGGGTTTCATCAATAACAATCCAACGCAGATTCCTTGCCTTGGTAAGAACACGCATGTCCTTTTCCCGCAACAGCATATACTCCAACATGGTCGGATTGGTTACCAGAATTTCGGGTGGAGCCAACCGAATCGCATCCCGGGTATTGATCTCATGATTGAGCGGATTGACGTAATTGTCGTCCTGGTCGTTTTCGGGCGTATTCCCGTTATAAGTTGCAAAAAGCAAATCCTTACCGCTTGCCTCGATATACTTGCTGAAGCGGGTCTTCTGATCCTCGGCCAGGGCATTTAACGGATAGAGGAAGAGGGCCTGCACGCCATTTCCCGGAACGGCATTGTGGATGACCGGCAACATGAAACATTCCGTTTTACCGGAGCCCGTACCCGTCGTCACACAGATGGATTTACCCTGTTCGAGAGCCTTCCAGCTTGCGAATTGATGCGCGTACGGCTTATACGGGGCAGTCCAGGCAACCAGATTATCAATCTCTTGCTGCGGCGCCGTACTGGTCTCCCAGGGGAACATGGACTGAACCACCGGATAACAATCATCGGGACAGAATGTTTCCCGAACAATCTTTTTGAAATCATTAAGGTAGGGATCATCCCGACGTGTTGGATCATCTCCCTGCCAATAAGAGGCAACCGATTCTACGACCTCCCTGCATGCGTTCTCATATAAATCTTTGAATTTCATATGTAGTTACTGTTTAGTTTTACATAACAACTGATACAGAGCAGCATAATCAATCCGATCAAAATCACTCAAATTAATCTGTTCAGAATTATTCTTGCAACCTGATCTTTGCTCATGTTTCATATCCATATTAGCATCAGTCTCATTTCCTCGCAGGCATTGTGCAACCCTATTGACTGTCTGGTTCCTGCGACGGAATTGCATCGGAAGTTGCCAGAATTCATCAACAATACGTTTTTTATCCGGTTCCATCGTACCATCATCCGGTTTGCTCTCCAGCAGTTCCTGAACCGCCGATTTCAACCGGGCTTGTTCCTCCTTATTTTGCCCCGACTGACGGATCACCTCCAACCAGGTGGAACGAGAAACAGCCCACCAGTCGAACAACATCTCGGACGAAAGTCGGTACAAGGCTTGATAATCGACCTGCTCGGTTTGGGCACATAAAGATACAAAAAATTGAGCGAACCGGAAGGAAATAGGAAGTAACTTGGTCTTGCGGACATCACACAATTGACATTGAAGACAATTGTCCTTGAAATCATCTTTACTCGTCCAGGTCAAAGCGCACAGCCGGTCGAAGACATTGAAGTAGAGGGAATGCACAATCGCCAACCGGAAGTCGCGAACCGCTCCGTCCCAATCCGGTTGATGGGCATACCGACAAACCCGTTTGTGCCGTCGGAAATTTCGTGTATTATAATCGGGGGCGGCCCCATTAGCCTGAGAGGGTGAGGAAACATACCTGGGTCTGAAATAATACAACGGAAGTGTATCCAATTCGGCCAACGTTTGAAACAGCATACCTTCGTTCGGCGAATCAAAGTGTAATTCCGTTTTACCATCCTGCTCGATACACTGTACATCTACAATCTTTCCACTCGCAAACTCGTAGAACAGGAATCTGCAGGATTTCAGACGATTGCCGTTGAGATTGATGAAATACTCCTGCCTGTTGTTTTCTATAACATTAGAGGAGTATGGCATAAAATTGACATTCAGAATCGATACGACATTCTGATTGTTCTGATAGTACAAGTCTCTGTATATGGCATTCCGAACCGACCTAGGATCCGACTCTTGAGCGAAATCCAGTCGAACGCACCCGTGTTCATCAACCCGTCTCAATTGGTAGAAAGCGAGAAACTTTAATGGAAGATAATTAATATTTGCTGGAATCAACACATCAGTATTTCGAATAAAGATAGAACCGTCATCAGATATGGGTCGATATACCTCAAGTGTCAACGAATCATTGCCACTCCGAATGGTATAAGGAACCGTATCGACCTGCTCGTTGCTATTGACCGGCAATATCTCTGCATTCAAATTGGAAGAGCGAATCTGATAATGTTGCAGATTCCGTTCAAGCGTTGCCTCGTCTGGGATGACAAAGCATGAAACAGTGGCTTTTTTCCCGGTGGCTTCATCCGATACAACAACGTCACAAAAGCCGAGTTGTCCGGCATAATTCCATTTCAGATTTTTTCTGATACGGATTGCCTCGGTCCCATCTTCGATATATCCCTTGAACGTTGTGGATGGTTTAATCAAAAAAGCAGGATGAGCAACATCATCCTTGTCTCGGTATTCAACCTTTCCATTCCGGTAGCGGACCGCATTTGAGAAAAGTTGCTCCTGCGGCTCCACATAAAGCGTTCCCGCCACGTAAGGCAAAATTGCCAATTTTTTACCTCCATAACTGCATTCAATACGCGAATAAACCGGAATCCACAAGCTTTCCCCGCAGACAGCAACTTCAGGCGAGCCTGTTTCGACCTTGAATTTCATCCGATCCAATACAAACAGGGCTTTTTCTCCAACCTGTTTTCGACTGCTCCAGCGATTCTGTTGTTCGAGCGTAAACGGGATGCAAGGTGGCAGATCCAAAGTTTGAAGGGTGTCTCCTTCTCTTTCGGAAGTCCGCCAACCGATTGTCAATGGATGCAACCAGGAGATACGACGTTCTCCGCTCAGCACACCATAATGAGATTCCGCAGAATACCGCCCGTAATCGGATGCCAATATGAATTTAAAGAAGCCTCCTGCATTGTAAAAATAATCGCGGCCTACGGCCCTGTAAAACGGGATTGTCAACAAGGGAATGCGCCCTTGTTTAATAACAATTTCAAAGAGATTCTCATCATGATGAGAATCTCTTTGAATAGGAATACCCCACATGCGTGCCGTTTCAATCGGAATATCCTTGTTGGGCCGGATCGTCTGAGGATTGGAATGCAGACATAAGAGCAACGCCATGGCGAGCTGATCGTTGTCGTTTGACTTCCATGCCAGCCATTCCAAGTAAAACTTACTCTGACGCCGTCGCTGATTAGCCTTCCGCTTGCCCTCCAATACGAAATTCCGAAAGAAGACGAAAGGCTCCCGCGAAAGATCCTCTTCAGCGATGGGCCAGCCAACATTCCCGTCTTGGTGCAAAGTCCGCAAACAATCTATATAAGATCGGATTGATTCGGATTGAGCCATAACCTGGTTGTGAAAAAACTTATCCTCATCGAGAGCCTGTTCTTCAGGAGCAAAATACGCAGCCAAAATATCAACCATGTTGTTATTTTGGTTATTCTGGTTATTATGCACAATATAGTTTACCGGAAGACCTCCCTGCACATACATCGACCAAAGCCATTCCCGAAGGTTACCCGCACGGTAGACGTTCTCTTCGCCATAAGCCCTGCAGAATATTTCTTCGGATATTCCTTGATCTTTCAATCCAATAGCTTCCAGCGCATTGTTTCCTCGATCGTTTCCGTTGAATTCACGTTTGAACCATTCGGCACAATATACAGCTACCAATCGGGAAAAGACAATATGTAGATCGTTTCCTAATTCCCTAATTGAGGTTATTATATTGTCTTGTTTCAGAGAAAGTTCTTTTACAAACTCAGCCAGATTTTCTTTCAATTCTTTATATATCGAAGCCGGAATCTTCCACTGCCAGATATACCGTTTGCCAAAGTTTTTCAGATCATCGCCCCATTTTTCGGCAAAAGCACTCAGATTCTCCGAACGGATATCCGTTGCCTCTACCAGCCTCACCTCTTTTCGTCGAATGGAAGTTTTGTTTAATTCACACTCCTGCGTCACCCCATATTCCCGGGAGACCGGAGCAGACAAATGCCCATATTTAGACGTATTAAATTCGGCATACTCCCCATCCACATGATTCAGCATCGGAGAATCCAGCATGGCGACCAACCAATCCGGTTCAACAGAACCGATAATTGAAGAAATGGCGGTACAACATGATTCCCAAGTGAGTTTCAGTAATTTTTTCCGATAAGGTTCTAACTTTTTGAAAATAGATTGCAAGACGCTATCTTTTTCCCGGAATTCCAAATCCCAGCCGATTCCTTCAGCAAGCAGGACACATAACAACATGCAACTTTCCATAGTTTCTTGCTGTTTCATCAAGTTCAGATAGACAATAGACTTCAGCTTCCCAATCGTCATATATTTATCAATATTAGATTCTTACAATATTCAGATCATGTGTGCATAGCAGTAACTGCTGCTACGAGAATTCCCTACGACTGTTTTAACGGATAAAATACGTAATAAAAATAATATAAAAGATCCGTTCTCGCAATAACATATTTGATTGTCGTTAAGTTGGTTCACATCCAGATTTCAGGTTAATCTATGGCCTGCTTCAGTCCCAATACGGTGATTGCTTTCCGGACATTCGCTGCCGTAAGGCCTGCTCCCGGATTTCAGAAAGTCCTTCTCATCTCCAGGGTGACATAGGTAGTACCGGTCCAAGCATGTCAGACCAGCCACTCGGCAATTCCAGATTCACGATAACCCAGGGTAAATACTATAAACGATTCCCCAGCAAAAAGTGAGGTAGACACCATACTCATAAAACAGAGCCACATCGGCTACTCAGATTAGGTGTTGTTGCCGCATGGTACCTGCGAACGACCACAACCGAGTGCCGGCTGAGACAGGTGAATCTCGAGAAGTTTTATCGAAAAAGGCTTTGGATGCATCGGTTTCACGAGAATTTAGAACCCCCAAATGGCGATCCGACAATCGACCAATACCGTCTATAAACAGCTAAAATTATTCGATTGCATCATTCGTCTTTTTTGCCGTGATTCGATTCCTTTACGCGGTGGGGCAAAATCGGAGGGCATCTGTTTGTTTCTCAAAATAAAAGGTTATCTTTGCATAGTAGTAGGAAATCGACCCCGTGAAACCCTGCAAAATGGTGCGGTTTTTCGGTGGAGCAGCCGCGGGAGACAGTCCCTTTTGCCGAAATCCAATTCAAAGAGATACAGACACTTGATCGCATAGTTCGATTCCTGGTGGTACCACACGAAAGACCCGATTTCAAGTTGAAATCGGGTCTTTTTGTTTTTCCGTACTGCTCTCGGCGGCAAAAAGAGTCAGGTGCAACCGGAATTCCCCACCACAGGGCAACTCTCCGGAACAATATCCCGGGCAGCGAACAACAGATAATGGCAGCGACACAGACCACAGGCAAACAGGCGTAGGCAAACACCGCAGACAAAAAGTCTTGGACGAACTGGCGCGGACAAACGTCGCTGGCAGACAGGCGGATAAGCAGGCGAAAACAAATGCCGCGGACAGACAGGCCGGGCAGAGAGTTGCGGACAAATACCGGGACAAATCGCCGGAGGCAAATCGCCAAAGACGAATCGCCGGAGGGGGGCGAACGGGTGACTATGAATGCTTGTCGCGGAGCTGCTGCTTGAGCCGGCAGAGGTGCTGCGGCGTAATCTCCAGATAGGAGGCCAGCACGCGGTCGGTTACCGCCTCGACAATCTCCGGCCGATTCTTCAGCACGGCCTGATAACGCTCCATGGCCGAGCCGTTGATGAGCGAAAGCTTCCGCTCGCAGATGCAGATTTGGGCCGATGCCAGACTGAACATCCAGCGGGCGAACTCGTCCGAGCCGTTGATGAACGAATAGAAGGTTGCACGGTTCATCCGCAGCAGTGTGGCGGGTATCTTGCAGGTTTCGGCCATCAGAAAGGCCGGTGCGTCGAGGTAAAACGAGAGCGGCGACATGAATATCGTACCGGGAGAGGCAAAGCCGAAGGTCGACTCCTTGGCGTCGTCCACATGGAAAAGCCGCACGATGCCGCTCTTGACGCAGAACACGTCGGTGCAGATTTTTCCGAAATCGATGATGCGGCGGCGCGGTTTGACCTGAATCTCCTCCATCGCCCCGAGAAAGCGCTCCACAAGGGCGTCGGAGGGCATGAACTTACACTCTTCCTTGACCAGTTGTTTCAAATCCTTGTTCATGCACGCAATATTAACCATAATCTGCCGAAAATGCAAAATCTGGAGGCATGAACTTAGGTTAACGATTTTTTGCGTATAAATCATTTACTTTGTATACGAAACCCATCTTAACATATATTACCTATGAAACAGCTTGCCCCAATGAAATTGCTGCGCTGCCTGCTGGCGGCAATGCTGACGCTCTCACTGACCTTCTGCTCCTACGACGACTCGGACCTTTGGAAGTCTGTAAACGGACTTTCGGAGCGGCTCGACCAGCTGGAAAAGTCGATGCAGGAGGAGATTGACGCATTGAAAACCATCATCGAAAAACTCAACCAGAAGGAGGTCACCGTAGACTCGGCCGTGCAGACCGGGGACGGATGGACCATCACCTTCTCCGACGGCACGACCGTCACCATCGACATGAGCGGTTCGGGCGACTGGTTCCCGGCCATCATCGTCGTCGAGGAGGAGGGCGACTACTGGTGGGCCTACAAGAACCCCGAAGGCACCGTTGTCTTCCTGACCGACCAGGAGGGCAACCGCATTCCGGCCGCTGCCGTGGCGCCCCGCGTACGCATCAACCCCGAGACCGAAACGTGGGAAATCTCGGCCGACGGCGGAGTGACGTGGGAGGATACCGGCGTCGCAGCCTCGGGCGAAGACGGGAAGAGCCTCTTCAAGGATGTCCGCTTCGAGAACGGCATGCTGGTCATCGAGCTGATGGACGGCACCGTTGTCAACCTTCCGGTCACCCAGCAGCTGAGCTTCTCATTCGACACGGAGGGTCCGCTGGAGTTCTCCTTCGGCGAGACCGTCGCCGTCGACTACACCATGACGGGCGCCGTGAATACCCAAATCAGCAAGCCCGACGGCTGGAAGGTAGCCTTCAAGGAGGATAAAATCGAGATTACGGCCCCGGTCGAGGAGAACACCTTCGCCGAGACGGAGGGCAAGGTTTCGGTCATCGCCCTCTCGGCCGCCGGTCTGAGCGCCTACGGTGAAATCGGCGTCCGGATTGCCGCTCCCGTGGCGGATGCCGTCGACCTGAACGCCAACGGCGCCTATGCCAACTGCTACATCGTCACGCAGCCCAACACCACCTATCAGTTCGATGCCACCGTCATGGGCAACGGCATCGCCACTGCGGGTCTTGATGCCCCCGTCAAGTTGGAACCCAAGGATGTGATGGTGCTGTGGGAGACCGGCTCGGAGGCCGGCGGTGTCATCGCCAGCGTCGAGCTGACGAAGGAGGGCAAGGTGCTCTTCACCACCTCGGGAACCATCAACGGCAACGCCGTCATCGCAGTAACGGACGGCGAGCCCGTCACGGAGCCCTATCCGCGCAAGCGGGGCACCATCCTCTGGAGCTGGCACATCTGGGCAAACAGCGAGGTGAAGGATGTGGCCTGCACCAACGCCGAGGGTGAGCAGTTCACCATCATGGACCGCAACCTGGGCGAATGGACCCAGCCCGAAGGGAGCCTCTCTTCGTACGACGGCCTCAAGTACCAGTGGGGCAGAAAGGACCCCTACGTAGGCTTCAACAGCGGAGGCGCGCTCATGGATGGTTCGGTCGTCTACACCGACACGGACTACCAGCCCATGGTGGGATACGCCACCTCGACCACGTCGGATGCCGCCACGCTGCTGGAGGCCATCCAGTACCCCGAGATGTTCTTCACGGGCACCTACAACAACATGTTCGACTGGTACGGTCTGGGCGGTTCGGACGATGCCGAGACGCTCACCCACCGCAACGACCACCTCTGGGGCAACCCCGACGAGACGGCCCCTGTCAAGACCATCTACGACCCCTGCCCCGAGGGATACATGGTGGCACCACTGAAGGTCTTCACGGGCTTCACCGCAACGGGCGCAGCAGCCTTCGACTCGTCGTCCATCCTCTCCGATGGTTCGTTCAACAACGGCTGGACCTTCACCAACGCCCACTCGTTCTTCCCCGCCGCGGGACAGATGGCCAACAATTCGGGTGTCCTCCGCCTCATTCCCGGCCCCCAGGGACGCGAAGGATACTACTGGACCTCGTCCGTTGACGAAGGAAGCTCGAAGATGGTCGACTTCAACGCCAACTACGTGATGTTCAATTCGAACAAGCGGGCTTCGGGCTGCAGCGTACGCTGCGTCCGGGTTCTCTGAGAGGCGACAATCGTAGAGGCCGGACATGCGGAAACCGGCCTACGCGAGGTGACGAAGGGAGTCGCTCCCGTCCGGCCTTTGCCGTATGCGGGCAGGAACGAATCTTGAAGGATGGTCGGTTTTCGGGAGAATTATTCGTACCTTTGCAGCCCTACTGCCATACGACGCATGTACCGATTCGCAACATACAAGGAGCAATACCGTGCTAACCTGCGGCTGGCCTTCCCCGTCGTGCTGACCCAGGTGGGACAGATTCTCACCCAGGTGGCCGACAACCTGATGGTCGGCCGCTACGGCGGTGAGGACT
>ENA-OPVK01000371-OPVK01000371.1-human-gut-metagenome-genome-assembly--contig:-NODE-371-length-34004-cov-3.810097_pt1 | contig 34004 bp, 25 predicted proteins | sample MGYA00241495_ERZ501982 | MGnify/ENA primary metagenome ERZ501982 (study PRJEB25962, sample SAMEA2042002) | human gut metagenome | biome: human gut; feature: human-associated habitat; material: faeces...
CGTCACCGTCTGGAGATGCTCGGACAGCGCACCGAGGCGGTGGACCCGCAGTGCATGCTGTCGCGCGGCTACAGCATCACTCTGCACGACGGCAAAGCTGTGACCGACGCTTCCGCGCTGACGGACGGCGACATTCTGGAGACGGTTCTTGCGCAGGGCAGTGTGGTTTCTAAGATAGAAAGAATATCAAAAAAAAGAAGATAGGACTTTATGGCAAAGGAAACGCTGAAATACGAAGAGGCTATGACACGCCTCGAGAATATTGTCGCGGACATGGAGAACGGCAATCTTGACATCGACTCGCTCTGCGAGAAGGTGAAGACCGCACAGAAACTCATAAAGATATGCCGTGACAAGCTCACCCGTACGGATGAGGAGATAAGGAAAATACTGACAGACAATCAGTGAATGCGGTACTTGCGGACATGATTTTATAGCTTTGGGGCATTTTCTGTGACAATTTGTTGCGGTAATGTATTTTTATTGCTAATTTTGTCTCTCGGTTGTTTCATCATATGGAATATATAAATAATTCATGGTTATGAAAGATATAGACTGGTCAGGTTTGTCGTTCGGATATGTTCCGACCGACTATAACGTGCGTTGTTGCTACAACAACGGCAAGTGGGGAGAGATAGAAGTGTGCTCAGACGAATATCTGAAACTGCACATGGCAGCCACCTGCCTGCACTACGGGCAGGAGGCTTTCGAAGGACTGAAGGCTTTCCGCTGTCCGGACGGGAAAGTGAGGGTGTTCCGCATGGACGAGAACGCCGCACGCCTGCAGAGCACCTGCCGCGGAATAATGATGCCGGAAGTGCCGACAGAACTGTTCTGCGAGATGGTGAAGAAGGTGGTGCGTCTCAATCAGGAGTACATCCCGACATACGAGAGTGGGGCGTCTCTCTACATCCGTCCGCTGCTCATCGGCACCACGGCGCAGGTGGGCGTGCATCCCGCAACGGAATACATGTTCCTTATATTCGTAACTCCTGTGGGTCCTTACTTCAAGGGAGGATTCTCCACTAATCCTTATGTCATAATACGCGATTACGACCGCTCGGCTCCGCTCGGCACCGGTGTATACAAGGTGGGAGGCAACTATGCGGCGTCGCTGAAGGCAAATGCCATCGCACACGAGAAGGGCTATGCCTGCGAGTTCTATCTTGACGCCAAGGAGAAGAAGTACATGGACGAGTGTGGCGCGGCAAACTTCTTCGGTATAAAGAACAACACTTATGTCACGCCCAAGTCGACATCGATACTTCCGAGCATCACCAACAAGAGTCTGATGCAGCTTGCACGCGACTACGGCATGACCGTGGAGCAGCGTCAGATACCGGAGGAGGAGCTCGAGACATTCGAGGAAGCCGGAGCGTGCGGCACTGCGGCGGTCATCAGTCCTATCTCTTATATCGACGATCTTGACACAGGCAAGCGTTACGTATTCAGCAAGGACGGACAGCCCGGACCCATATCCAGAAAACTGTATGAGCATCTGCGCGGCATACAGTATGGCACAGAGGAGGACAGGCACGGCTGGACAACGGTGGTGATTGGCTGACCGTAAACGGTGATTGAACAGATAATGTCAAACTTTAAAAATAAAAGATTATGCTAAGTAAGAAAATAGAAGAGGCTATCAATGCCCAGATAAACGCAGAACTGTGGTCTGCTTATCTTTATATGTCAATGGCTGCATATTGTCATGCAAAGGGTAATCCCGGCATGGGCAAGTGGTTTGAGGTGCAGTTTCAGGAGGAACAGGACCATGCCAAGGTGTTTTTCAACTACATCATATCGCGCGGCGGCAATGTGACCCTTACTCCGATAAAGGCGGTGCCGACGACATGGGACTCCATTCTTGACGTTTTTGAGAGCACACTCGCACACGAGCGGAGCGTGACAGGGCTCATCAACAAGCTTTTCGCACTGACAACGGCAGAGAATGATTACGCCACCCAGAGCATGCTCAAATGGTTCATAGACGAGCAGGTGGAGGAGGAAGAGACCGCACAGACCATCATCGACAACCTGAAGATGATAAAGGACAACGGTTACGGACTCTATATGCTTGACAAGGAGCTCGGCGCGCGTTCTTACACACAGGCTGCGCCGCTGGCTGGCAAATAAGATATGTCAACTTATAGGGCGCATGTCTGGCAAACGGACAGGTGACCCGTTATGGTTAAAGGACGGACCGACATTACGCGAAAAGCGTGATTCCGGTCCGTCCTGCATATTTGTACAATCCTCAATCTTCCATGATTACATTGCCGTAGGAAATCTCATGACATGACAGCGTGTTGCCTTCAGCAATGTCACTAAGAACAGTGTGTGTGTCTGTACCGGTGTTTGTATCGGCACATATGAACATATACGCATGTCATCAGCACGTGTCTATGCGGTATTACGGTTGATAATGGTGTGATGACAGCGGTCTGTTAATGATTCTGTGGAGACATTCTGAAGTTGATAGGGATGCTGAGTTTGATGTTCACAGGTTTGCCTTTGTTTGTTGCGGGAGTGAAGTCGGGTAGAATATCTATTATGCGCTCTGCCTCAGAGTTGAGACATTCATGAGCTGGCTCTACCACAACAGGATTGCATACAGAGCCGTCTGACTTAACTACAAAACTCACGATAACACGCCCCTCAATGTTGTGTCGCAATGCATATAGTGGATATCTCAGGTTTTGTGTGATGAATTCGTTCAGTGCGTCTAACCCTCCGGGATATTCAGGCAAGACCTCCGCATTCATAAGGACGTCTTTCTCTTTAATGCTATGGTCCCATGACGGTTTTATGTAACTGATGTATGTCGTCCCGTCCACAGTGGTCGTTTCCAGCGGAATGGACGTGGATGACTCATATTCAAGTCCCGGATTGAATGTGTAGTACACGATGTAGCGGTTGCCTCCGACGTGTTTCACCTCAAGACTTTTGAGCGCATCCTCACCGCTGTCCTGCGCTCTGATTATCTCATCCGTCATTGACAGTCTTGTGGCTTTGGCTGTTTGTTTGATGCACTTGCGTGTCATGAATTCTTTCCTGATGTCTTCCGGTTTCTCGTCAGAATCAATGAATGTTGCGATATAGCGTTCGTAGAATTCGTAGATACGGGCTTTTGCTTCGGTGACATCCGGGTCTTCAGAGGTTGCTGCTGAATATCCGGATGTTGTGTTTTCCTTAGTTGGAGTTCCGGCAGGACGGGCTGTGACGCTCCATCCAGCCATAATAACCAATGCAATTATTGTGTTTCTCATATTCATAATCACTTTTTTACGGGTGTTTCCTTTCAGAGTCGTTTGATGTCAGAGCGATATGCCTTTCTCCATGTCGAGTCTGCTGTCAGGATTTGTGGTGTTGGCTTGTGTCGCTTTGACGGGTATGTCGACTGTGTAATATGTGTCGTCGGAGGATATTTGCTGCTGAGGCAGAGTGTTTACCTGTGTGTAGAGAGCCTCTGCGGCGTCAGCGTCCTCCGGCGCATGATATATGCGGATGATGCATGAACGGTCTCCCAGGAACAATGTTTCCGGAATGCATTCAGCCAGCCCGCCTTCTTCGGTCAGTGCAATGTGCAAAATCATATTGCAGTCCTTTTTTATGTAAAGGCGTGAGGCAATGCTCTGGAGAGTCTCCTTTGTCTTTGCCGGCATCTGGTTCAGAGACACCTGCTCCGACATGTTGTCGTGTTTTTTGAAGAATCTTATTGAATTGCTGACGAGCGGATAGTTGTCTATATTGTCGAAATGGATGTTGTCGCGTCCCAAAAGCAATCCTCTCGAACCGGCGGATTTCTCTTCCACCTTCTCGTAGTCCATGAAGACCACCTCGTTGTATCCGCGTGGTACGAATGAGATTCCGTGGAAGTCAGGCTTGAAAGTGTTTATCTTCAGATACACGTCAACGTTCCCGTCGTAGGCAGGATCTATGGAGTAATCGTTGTGCTCCACTATGCTGTCCGGCGATACTACCTCCCATCTTCCGCCGGCAAACTTTCCCGGCTTCTCCATGTTGGTGCGGAAACTGTACCACTCGTGGTCTTTTGTGTAGACCTTGAACTCAGGTATGTAGTAGGTGTGGCCGTTATGTTTGGTCACACGCTGCCACATCCCGACGGCGTTTTTCTCTATCTGTTCCATTTGTGTCTTTCGTTGACCGTCTTTGTCTGCTTTTTGGGCAATGGTGCAGCTTGCTGTTATTGCCAGTGCTATGACGGTTGCTGCAACTCTTTTTTTGTTCATAACCTTGTAGGTTTTATAATATTGTCTGTCTTTATGTTCTTGTTGTATGGTCACCTAATCAGGTAACCTCCTGTGTTCGTGGCAATCATGCTCATTCGGGTGTTTGTAGCCACCCCGTAAGCAGTGCCCGGTTTCCATTTTATGGATTCCAGTTTGTCTTTCATCCTTTGCTTCACGATGCCTTCTATAGGCTCTTCGTCTTTGGCTTTTATGTCGATGATGTTCACTTTACCTATGCTTCCGTCGGAATAGACCATGAATGTTATCTCCGCCATACGGTCGCCAAGTCCCTCCACGTTGCGCATGAAGGTGTTTGTTGTGCTGTCCGGCAGTGTCTTGAAGGACGGCAGTTCATGAGGCTTCATGTCGTCGCGGTCGAAAATGAGCGAACTTATGTATTTTCTGATGTTATTGTCTTTCTGCGGTGAAGTGAGTATGTTGTCAATCACGTAACGTCCGTTATTTATAGCAAGATGTACAGCCACATGCTTGTATTCGGCTTTCTTGGTGAAGAGAGCCTTGCCATATTCCACCATGTACCAGTTCATTTCGAGCGGCTGCACGTTCAGTGTGCGCTCTGCCCAAGAGTCTGTTTCGCTGTTGTCAAGCAGTGTTTTCTCAATATCGTTTCCCATGCGTGAAAGCATATCGTCAGTGAAGTATGCGTTTATTATATTGCTCTCAATTCTCTCGCCGTGCGGTGTGAGCGCATATATGCATGATGAATAAAGATTGTACAGAAAGCGGGTCGGGTCGGTGACATGCTGTTTGTCGCTCATCCAGTCTAACGGCATTGTCATCGCCATGCTCACGGGTTTGCCGTCGATTTTAGCCGGACGCCATTTGGGCATTGTGTAGAATATGTCTTCCACACGTTTGTTTTGCTCCGCTGTGAGAGTTCCGATGCAATGAACATCAGTCACGGTGCCGTCGCTCCTGACGATGAACCGTACCTTGACACGGTTGTCAGCCCGTAGTATATTGCCGATACTCTCCTGAATGTCACGCTTTGAACCGTTGTATACAGGCGCTTCGTCGGCATGTGTGTATACCTTTTCGTTTCTCAGCTTTTGTGACAATTGGTTTGCCATACCACGTTTTGTGTCTGTATAATCGCCTGAACTCTTGTCTGAGGATGTTGTCTTGTATAAGTCGGCATGCTTCAAAAGACCTCTTGGATATGTTTTCTGTTTGCTTTCATCATCTGACGGATTGTTAACACCTACCGATGTCATGTATGTCCGTCCGATATGTATCTTGCCGTTTCTGTCAATGTGGCATTCGTTCACTTTTATGAGCCAGGAGTTTGTCCATACTTTATAATGCCTGTTGAGGCTCCAGTTGTCCACGTCGCGCGCTTCTGAAATGTCGAATGTAAGCAGTGTGTCCGGGGCATTGCACACCCTGCTCTCTATCGCGAATACAGCTTTAGGGCTGTCTTGACCTATTATTTTGCTGTCGGTAATATTCCCGTTTCCGTCGACAACGCTCAGGCGGTAGTCGGTTGATTCGTCACTGTGCATGTTGGTGAACGCCACGGTATATCCGTTTCGTAGCGACATCTTTTGCCCTTTTCCTGCCATTGTCAAATCCTGACTTGATGCAGTGCTTATTGCTTTTACGCTTTTCAGATTGTCAAGATCCAAATCTTCTGTATCCTTGTTTGCTTGGTCGTCTGCCTCAAGAACTGGAATTTTTATGCTCTCTTTTATTCTTTCGACAATATCCTTTCTGCTTTCTTCCATTTCGGTTGCTATCGCCTCTATTTTAGGACTGGCAAAGGCTATCAGTGCAAAGGTACTTGCCGGTATGATGTAAAGGTATTTGCATATGGTCCATCGTCTGGATTTGTCTCTCAGCATCATTATTATTCTGGATTTGAGTGACGTGTGTGAGAATCCGTTTGCGACGGTAAGGAAATGTGGTTTCGCAAGACGCGAAACAAGAAGCAGCTGATATTCCTTCATTTGTGTGCCCTGTCTTAACACGTGCTCGTCTGCCTCATATTCGTGAATGGCGCACAAGTCGTGACGCAACATCCAAAGAACTGGGTTGAACCACTGCAATGTCTCTGCAATAGCCATTACTATAATGTCAGCAGAATGATGGCATGCCACGTGTGCGCGTTCGTGTGCTACCACTGCGTTATATGACGGTTCGCTGGCGTCTTTTTCGCCTATGACGATGCTTCTCATCCAACTGAACGGCTGTATGTCACCTTTGTGGCAGTATAATGTCGCGTTGTCGTCAAGCCTGCGTTTCCATATGCAGTCACGGTGTATGTATAGGTGCAGTGATATTATCTGTATTGTGCGTAATAAAAAGACAGATATTGTACCTATTATATATACCATGACCAGAATCAGAGGCAACATGCTTTTGCCTTCATTATGTTCTTGTGGAGAAGCGATATCCTTTTCTGTATTTCCCGTGTATGCCGTTATGACATTCTCGTTTATGCCAGATTGGATTTTACCGGTGCTTTCCTGAGCATTCTGAACCATCGGAGTCTGTGACAGCGCATTGTCGAGATAGTCCGTTGTCATTTCTCCTATTCTTGCGCTGTTGGTGCTTATGCTCATCACGGAAGCGTTATTCCATTCTATGTGTATTGAAGGAATGATGAACGATACGGCAAGTATTGACAGCAGTACAATACGGTTCAGGCGGTGTCTTTTCTCATTTCTAAGGAATAGGGAAAACGGCAGGTACAGTACGGTCAGGCATAAAGCTGACTTTATCGAATATATAATGAGAGATACCATAGGCTTGAATATTTAGTTATGGTTTATTTTTTAGCTGAGGTTACAGGCTGTCTTTTCTATTTGCTGTTTATCAGTCGGATGAGTTCTTGGAGCTCATCGTCATTCAGATTCTCGTTTTTCACAAAGAAGGACACTAACGATTTGAATGAGCCTCCGAAAAAGGTGTTCTTCATTTCGTTCGTTTCCAGTTTCAAGTATTCGCTTTTGCTTATGGAAGGATAGAAAACAAAGTTCTTCATACCTTTGTTTTTTTCGTATTTGACGAAACCTTTTTGCGTCATGATTCTCAGAAAAGTAGCCAACGTGGTGTAGGCTGGCTTAGGATCGGGAAATACAGATAGCAGTTCGTTTATGGTGGCTTTTTGTTTCTCCATGCTCCATAACAGTCCCATAATCTGTTTCTCGTGCTGTGTCATTTTTCTGTTTTTGTCCATAAATAGAGTTGTTCTGGTTTCATGTTTTTGCAAAGATATAGATTAAAAATATACAGAACAAACATTCTGTTATTAAATTTTTAGTAAACAAATGGTTTTAACTTTCGTTTTTAGTAAATGAATATCATATGACGGTTTTTATATTAATTATACCAGCTATCTGCATTATTGGTGCATATGACAGTGAAAACAGCAGCTTTTGTTTTGTATTATGCGTGATTTACAGTAACTTTGTCATCAAAAAACTATACGAAAATATGGGTAGGGGAAAATTAGAGAAGTTTGCTGATATGGAACGGTATGAGAATGTTTTCGAGTATCCGTATCATGTGATGGAGCAGAAACCTTTTGATATGAAAGGACAGTGGCGCGAACGATATTTTAAGAACGACGGACCGATTGTGCTCGAGTTGGGATGCGGACGAGGCGAATATACCGTGGAACTGGCAAAGCGTTTCCCTGAAACAAACTTCATTGGAGTTGACATAAAAGGTGCAAGAATGTGGAGCGGAGCTACCCAGACTCTTGAGGAAAAGCTGCCTAATGTAGCATTCTTGCGTACTAATATAGAAATAATAGACCGGTTCTTTGACTGTGATGAAGTGCAGGAGATATGGCTTACGTTCAGCGACCCTCAAATGAAAAGCGTCCGAAAGCGTCTTACGAGCACATATTTCATGAACCGTTACCGTAAATTCTTGACTGACGGAGGGCTTATACACCTTAAGACTGATTCTAATTTCCTGTTTACATATACTACATATATGATACAGCGAAACAGTCTTCCTTTGCTCTTTTCTACAGAAGATCTTTACCATACAGAGGGACTTGACGAGCAGACACGCAACATTCTGGGTATTAAAACATATTATGAGACCCAGTGGATAGAGCGAGGATTGAATATCCGTTATATGAAATTCAGACTTCCACATGGCGGTGAGCTACATGAGCCTGATGTGGAGATTCCGCTCGATGAATACCGTAGTTACAAGCGTACAAAGCGCAGCGGACTCTCTGTAGCGAAATAACTGTATACAATCAATGAGTGGTTGTATATTCCGGTTATTCTTCTCTATATATATAAATAATGTATATGGAGCTGCAATAACATATTTTTTATATATTTACAATTTTATAATGACATTTTTTTTGACTTATAGTGCTACTGAATTGTTATTAATATAAAAGCCAAAATTGTATATTACATGGACAGAAGAATTTTATTTTTTGCATCTCTATTGCTACTGGCTGGAGTGTCAGAGTTGTGGGCAGACACAAAGAAAGAGCCGGTGTCGTATGTCAATCCTATGATTGGAACAAGCGGTATGGGGCACACTTTTCCGGGAGCTTGTGCTCCGTTCGGAATTGTCCAGCTCAGTCCTGAAACAGACACAATACCACAGAACATAGACGGACGTTATGTTGGGAAAGTGTATGCATACTGTGCCGGTTACCAGCATGATGACCCGACAATCGTCGGATTCAGTCATACACATCTCAGTGGAACCGGACATTCTGATTTGGGAGACATTATGATAATGCCCCAGACGGGTGCGCTGAAACTTAATCCTGGTACAGCCGACAAGCCTGAAAACGGTTACAGGTCGCGTTTCTCACATGATACGGAAATCGCAGAGCCGGGATATTATGCCGTTACTCTCAGCGATTATAACATCAAGGCGGAGATGACGGCTACACAGAGAGTAGGTGTCCACCGTTACACTTTCCCTCAAGGCAATGACTGCCGTATAATCCTTGACATGCTGCATGGCATCTATAATTACGACGGTAAGGTGTTATGGAGCAGTCTGAGAGTGGAGAATGACACCTTGATTACAGGTTATCGCATAACCAACGGTTGGGCTCGTTGCAACTATACTTACTTTGCGATGTCATTAAGCAAGCCTATAAAGGATTATGGATATAAGGACATGAAGACTCCCAAATATCAAGGTTTCTGGCGGAAGTTCAATGTCAACCGCAACTTTCCGGAGATTGCGGGGCGCGATATAGTGGCTTACTTCAATTTCGACAACAGCGATTCACAGCCGCTTGTCATAAAAGTGGCATTGTCGGCGGTAGGGACAGACGGCGCGTTGAAGAACCTTCGTGCGGAGGCTTCAGGCAAATCCTTTGACCAGATTCGTACAGAGACCGAAGGACTTTGGAATCATGAGCTCGGGCTAATAGAATGTGAGGGAACCGATGATCAGAAAGCCATGCTCTATACGTCGCTTTATCACACTATGATCAATCCTTCCATATACATGGATGTGGACAGAAGATACCGTGGACTTGACGGTAATATTCATGTCGCAGAGGATTTTGACAATTATACCATATTCTCTGTCTGGGATACTTATCGTGCGCTCCATCCGCTTCTCGGGCTTATAAAGCCAGACCGTAATACGGATATGGTCAAGTCGATGATAGCCCATCAGCAACAGAGTGTGCACCATATGCTGCCTGTCTGGAGCCTTATGGCAAATGAGGGATGGTGTATGACAGGCTATCATGCCGTAACTGTTTTGGCAGACGCGCTTGTAAAAGGCGCTGATATAGACCGCGACGCAGCGATGAAGGCTATGGTTGAAACAGCCACCTGCCCTTATTATGAGAGTCTTGGAGACTATATGCGGCTCGGTTATGCACCGTTCGACAAGAACGGCACAGCCGCTTCGAATACTCTAGAGTATTCTTTTGACGACTGGACCATATACAGTGCCGCCAAACATTTGGGAATGGAAGATATTGCGGGACAGTTTGAAAAGCGTGCGCTTTATTATCGTAATACATTCGATAAGAGCATCGGATTCGCCAATGCGCGCTATTCCGACGGTTCATTCAAGAAAGACCTTGATCCTTACCAGACATCCGGTGAAGGTTTTATCGAAGGCAATTCGTGGAACTTCTCGTTCCAGGCGCCTCAGGATGTGGATGGTCTGATAAGTCTGTTTGGAGGAGACAAGGCGTTCATAGGTAAGCTGGACAGACTTTTCGAGATGGATCTTCCTGCCAAATATTATGAGCACAATGAAGACGTTACGGCAGACTGCCTCGTCGGAGGATATGTTCATGGCAACGAGCCGAGCCATCATATACCTTACCTTTATGCGTGGACGTCACAGCCATGGAAGACCCAGACATGGATGCGCACTATTATGAACAAGATGTACCGTAACCAAATACGCGGTCTGGGAGGCAATGATGACTGCGGTCAGATGTCCGCATGGTATATCTTCTCGGCTATGGGCTTCTATCCGGTTTGTCCCGGAAGCGACCAGTATGTGTTGGGTGCGCCATATCTCCCGTATATGGATGTAACCCTTTCTAACGGCAAGCACATCATCATCAAAGCTCCGAATGTGAGCGACAAGAACAGATATGTGCGCAGTGTGAAGATAAACGGCAAGCCATACTCAAAGATGTATGTCACTCACTCAATGCTTGACAGCGGATGTGAGATAGAGTTTGTCATGGGCAGCAAACCAAACAAGAAACGCGGTCTGGCTGAATCAGACAAGCCATACTCAATGACAAAAGGAGCATAAGCGCCTTTACGGTTTTGCGATAAAAACAGGAATCATATAAAAACATTAATAACAATGAAAATCGGAAAGACTATTACAATCGCCGCTTTGGTTGGCGGTATGGTGATGTTTACGGCATGCGGAACATCCAAAAAGGCTGCTTCAGCCGGTAAGTGGGAAAGCTTTAAGATTAAAGACATCTTTTTTGACGATCAGGCTCCTGACAGCAAGGGCTCGAAAATCTATCATGCCATCATTCCCGACCCTGAGGCTTATATAAACAAAGTGTCGCGTGAGGTGCTCAACACTCTCTATTTCTCACCAAAAGACAGTATTCCCGCATTGAAGAGACTGCACTATAAGCTTGAAGACACAAAAGGTATCTCGGCAAAGGGTGGCGGCAACGGCTATGTGGACATATTCTACAGCACGCGCCATGTGGAGCGTTCGTTTGCCAATAACGACACGGCTCGCGTTGATTTTGAGACAAGAGGAGTGTTGCTTCATGAGCTCACCCACGCTTTCCAGCTTGAGCCGCAGGGTATTGGCAACTATGGAAACAGCAAGACGGTATGGGCGTTCATCGAAGGCATGGCTGATGCAGTGCGTGTTGCCAACGGCGGTTTCCACGGTGAGCAGGATCGTCCTAAAGGCGGCAATTATACTGACGGATACCGTCATGCAGGCTATTTCTTCGTATGGATAAGAGACCATAAGGACCCTGACTTCCTGCGTAAGTTCAACCGTTCTACTCTTGAGGTCGTTCCATGGTCGTGGGACGGAGCCATAAAACACATCCTCGGCGATAAATACACCATGGACGGACTGTGGCATGAATATCAGGTTGCCGTAGGCGACATAAAGGAATAAAAACATAAAAAGGAATGAGAAAATACGTATTGATGACAGTCATGGCTTTGTCCATGACTGTTTACGCAAATCAGGATGGTGGCGCGCGCCTTATAGACTATGTCAATCCGTTTGTCGGAACAGACGGATACGGCAATGTATATCCGGGCGCGCAGATTCCTTTCGGAGGAATACAGATAAGTCCGGACACGGACGAGCATTTCTATGATTGCGCTTCCGGCTACAAGTGGAACAGACAGTCCATACAGGGATTCTCGCTCACTCATCTCAGCGGAACAGGCATTCCGGACCTCGGCGACTTTCTTTTTATGCCCGGTACGGGCGAGATAAAGCTCAATCCAGGCACCGATGAGAACCCTGACGAGGGCTACCGCTCACGTTTTTCACATGAAGAAGAGAAAGCCACTCCGGGATATTACGGTGTTATGCTGAAGGATTACGGGGTGAAGGCAGAGATGACCTCTGCTGTGCGAAGCGGCATGTTCCGCTTCACTTATCCCAAGTCTGACAAGTCGTTCATTCTTATTGATCTCAACCACACGTTGTGGCAGAAATGCGTTTGGTCCAACATACGCGTCGAGAACGACAGTGTCGTGACCGGCTATAAGCTTGTGAAAGGATGGGGACCGGAGCGTCACATCTACTTCAGGGCTGTATTCTCCAAACCGTTGAAGAATTTCATGATTTATCAGGACCAGAAACCTGTGATATACAACACGTCCCGTTTCCGCAGCAACCGCGAGGCATGGGGACCTAACATCATGTTCACAGCCACATTCTCTACGGATGCCGACGAGGTCGTTACGGTCAAGACATCAATCTCCGCCATCAGTACCGACGGGGCGGCTCTCAATATGCGTGAGCTCGACGGCATGACTTTCGACAGTGTCAAAGCCCTTGCCGAGCAGAAGTGGGAGAAAGAACTCTCCACGTATACCATAAAGGGAACACGCGAACAGAAAGAGACTTTCTACACATCCGCATATCATGCCGCGCTGTGTCCGTTTGTATACAATGACGCCGACGGCTCTTACCTCGGGCTCGACAAGAACGTCGAGAAAGAGAGCGGGTTCACAAACCGCACCGAGTTCTCGTTCTGGGACACTTACAGGGCATTCCATCCGCTGATGAATCTTGTGCATCAGGACATTCAGGCGGATGTGGCAAACTCCATGCTTGCACATTATGACAAGAGTGTGGAGAAGATGCTGCCCTACTGGTCGTTTGCCAGCAATGAGACATGGTGCATGATAGGCTATCATGCCGCGGCTATATTGGCGGACATGATATGCAAGGACGTCAAGGGATTCGACCACGAACGCGCCTTTGAGGCAATGGTAACAACGGCAATGAACAACAACTACGACTGCCTGCCTGAGTACCGTTCGCTCGGCTATGTGCCGTTCGACAAAGAGGCGGAATCGGTCTCGAAGACATTGGAATATGCCTACGACGATTACGCCATAGCACAGGCTGCGAAGAAACTCGGCAAGAATAAGGAATACGAATACTTCATGAACCGTGCCATGAGCTATCAGAACATCTATGACAGTCAGACCGGATACATGCGCGGCAAGGACGTTAACGGCAAGTGGCGCACTCCGTTTGCCCCTGTGGCTTATCAGGGACCGGGCTCGGTTCATGGCTGGGGCGACATCACGGAGGGCTTCACCGTGCAGTATCACTGGACCGTGCCGCAAGATGTCCAGGGGCTTATCAATCTGATGGGACGCGATCTTTTCCGCTCAAGACTTGACTCGCTGTTCCTTTACGAGTTGCCCGAGGACATACCGGGAGCACACGACATCCACGGACGTATAGGCGCATACTGGCACGGCAATGAGCCTTGCCACCACGTTGCCTATCTTTACAATTACATAGGCGAGGGATGGAAGTGCCAGAAATGGGTGCGTGAGGTTGTCGACAGGTTTTATGGCAACAAGCCGGGATCGTTGTGCGGAAACGACGACTGCGGTCAGATGTCGGCATGGTACATATTCAATTGCCTCGGCTTCTATCCTGTGTGCCCGGGCAGCGGATACTACAACATCGGCTCCCCGACGTAAGGATGAGCAACGGTAGCCACATCAGAATGACTGCCAGAAACTGGAGCAAGGATGCCGTATATATTAATAAGGTGTATGTCAACGGAAAACGCTACACCAAGTCGTATCTCACATGGGATGACGTGAAGAACGGCATTGATATAGAGTTTGTCATGAGCAAGAAGCCCAACCGCAAATGGGCTGTGGCTAAGGACGACATCGCTCCTTCCGTGTCGGTGGAAGGCAAGACTGTGGCATATAAGCACGGCATGCGTCTCTGATGCATACTCGTATCAGGACATCACTGATATCATTGAGGACGGAGCCCAAGGGTTCCGTCCTTTCTTGTTGGCACCGGTATGTCGTGTCATTTTGCACTTCCCTTCTTGTCATATCAAGCGGATGTTCTAAATGAATTGCCGTCATATTGTGTGCTGTTCAGCAGCTGCATTTCAAAGTCCGATGATGATTTGTAGCGGGCTACACTACCGATGAGACTCTGGAATGAAGCCCAGAAGAACGCACAGGATGATGGCAAAGATGTATATAACATATGAGTAATTTTATAATATCGGTTAATTTTGAACAGCTACTTATAATATTTATTGTAACTTTGCCATGAAATATCCTTTCAAAGCCACCATTGCCGCAAGTGTGCGGTGGCTTTGCACAAAGTCAGCCCGGATGCGGGAGACTTGCATGTTACAGTTTCGGGCACGATATTTGCATACATTTTATTCATATATTATATTACGGATTTCAATCAATAAAGCAATACAGATATGGTATTATATCCTGAAATAATAAGGAAGGCACTGGAAACAGTGATATATCCCGGCACGAAGAAGAATATCGTGGAAAGCGGGATGCTTGCCGACAATATGAGAATAGACGGCATGAAGGTTTCGTTCTCGCTCATTTTCCCGCGCGAGACAGATCCTTTTCTCAAGTCGGTTGTGAAGGCGGCAGAGCACGCCATCCATTTCTACGTGTCAGAAGAGGTCGGGGTGACGATAACCACTGAGTTCACCTCAAAGGCACGTCCGAAGCCCGGAAAGATGCTGCCGCATGTGAGGAACGTTGTTGCTGTAAGTTCAGGCAAAGGCGGGGTAGGCAAGAGCACCGTGGCTGCCAACCTTGCAATAGCACTGGCAAAGCTGGGCTATAAAGTAGGAATACTCGACACTGACATCTTCGGTCCGTCGCTTCCGAAAATGTTCGATGTGGAGCATGAGCGCATTTACAGCATAGAGAAAGACGGACGCACACTCATCCAGCCGCTGGAGAAATATGGAGTGAAGCTTCTCAGCATAGGCTTCTTCGTGAATCCTGACACTGCGACTCTATGGCGCGGAGGCATGGCTTCAAACGCCTTGAAACAGCTCATAGCCGATGCCGACTGGGACGAACTCGACTACTTCATTCTCGACACGCCGCCGGGAACGAGCGACATTCACCTTACGCTGCTGCAGACGCTTGCCATCACCGGTGCGGTTATAGTCAGCACGCCGCAGGACGTGGCTCTGGCTGACGCGCGCAAGGGCATCGACATGTACACAAACGACAAGGTGAACGTGCCGATTCTCGGACTTGTGGAAAACATGGCGTGGTTTACACCCGCCGAACTGCCGGAGAACAAGTACTACATCTTCGGCAAGGAAGGCTGCAAGAAGCTCGCCAAGGAAATGAATCTGCCGCTGCTCGCGCAGATACCGATAGTGCAGGGACTTTGCGAAAGCGGAGACGAGGGACAGCCGGCAGCACTCAACAGCGACTCCATTCTCGGTCAGGTGTTCCTCAATCTTGCGCAGGCGGTGGTGACGGTGGTCAACCGCAGGAACAAGGAAATGGGACCAACGAAGATAGTAGAGGTGAAAAGCTGAGGCGCGGATGCCGCATGCGGCATATTTTAAACGGTGCCCGTATAAGCCTGATGTGTATGGCTTTTGCGGGCACCGTTATTTTTTATTCATCATCTTATAATGATGTCGTCAGTGGAACTGGTTGAGACAGCCTTTCCGCAACCTCTCACATGATTGTCCTTCAGCTCCACATGCCTTGCGTTGCGTACGACTATGCCGCAGTCGTTGGAGCCGTTGCCTATAATGGTGTTGCCGTATATGCGTATGTTCTCATGCAGGAATGTGTTGTCAGTCTGCGGTGCATCTATCACCACGGCTATGCCCGACGTGCCGAATTGGGTTCCGGCTCCGAGCCCGCAGTTCACCATCACGTTGTCTGCAATGGTGACGTCCTTTGCATGACTGCCTTCTTTCCAGCCCGACTCCGCACCCACGTGGACAGCCGTTCCGGTGCAGCCTCTGAATATGTTTCCCTTTATTTCCACCCCGCGTGTCTTTACAAGCACTCCGCGAGCCATCTGTCCCCATACCGAATTGCGGCAGAAACTGAGTCTCGGAAGTTTGGATGCGTTAAGCAGATAGTATTCTCCGAAATTCTCGGGCAACTCTCCGTCCAGCCTCACCTTCACGTCCTTTGCTTTAGGAGCGTGTTCTACGTATGTCACCCTTAATGTCTTTTCAGGCACGAGTGTCGCTATGCGTACAAGCTCAAGGCTGTCGCCGACCCTCGGTATGTCAGCCATCTGCGCGTGGGTAAATGTGGGTGAGCGCAACTGCAGCGTGACCGTGCCGTCCTCAACGGAGGCTATGTTGTGATAGTAGCCATGCACGTTTGTGGCGTCGTCGCCTTGTCCGCGGAAGCTGCATTCGTCGAAGCTGATGTGTCCGCGGCACGATGCGAAGTGCGTGGCGTCTGTGTTGGTGGAGAACATGAATCCTTCTGCCGGACTGACAGACAGCCGGTGTATTGTTATGTCGGTGCTGTCGAATCCTACGATTCCCATGCCCGGCTGTGAATGTATTGACACTCCATCGAGTGTTGTAGATGTGCTGTTGCCTATGAATATGGCAGGGCGGAAGTGGAAGGAGTGCAGGGCTGCAATGTAAGCTCCCCGAAGCCGTTGCGGCAAGTGTCCTTCAAATTCCACACGGTTGTTGCCCAACAGTCTGCGTCTGGGGAAGTAGAACGGTTCTGCGTAGAATCCGCTTATGGAACTGTCCCACAGTGTCATGCGTGTTATCGGTATGTCATTGGTTATGATGCGCCTTTCGTCAAATTGAACGACGAACGAGTTGTCCTTTATTTCCTGCACAATGCCCTGTGAGAACGGCTTGCGCTTGTAGTCGATTGTCAGTCCGCGTACTGTAAGGTTGCGGCAGTCGGTGATGGACAGCGGTTCCATCCATCCCTCACACATCAATATCGCGCCTGTCGCCTCGATGGTGACGGAGTCTGAGCCGTTGAAGTCGAGTCCGCGCACGTATGGGTAGTATGGCGTGAAAATCACTTTCTCAGGGTCACCGCCCATTTTTCCTGACAGCACCTGCTGTTCCAGTTGTTCGGCTGCGGCATCGCGCAGGCGGTATGTTCCGGGCGGAACTGTAAGAGTTGTACCGGGATGGTGGCGGCAGTACTCGGCTGCCTTACGCAGTGCGCGGGTGTCATCCTTGCCGTCATCGGGCTTCGCTCCGAATTCAAGTACGGAGACATTCTTGGCTGTAACCGGCAATGTGTGGAGTCCGTACAGCATAAATGAGAGCATAAAAAGTTTTACGATTGTGAGGTGTCTCATGGTTCTTTGTTTTATGTTTGAGCACAAAATTATAAAATTATATCGTATTACGCATGTATTATATTCATTATTTCCCGTATATACAATCTGTTTAACTCTGATTAACAATACTCCTTTTTTGATTCATATCGTTATGCGTCATGCTGAACCTGTCATTATACTTCATATGCATGACGTGCTGTTGTACTGTCGGTCTGTTACCGTTTTTGTCGCTGATGCGTCGTACTGCTGCTGCCAATGTGTGTAATCAGGATGCCGTCAGCAGTAGGGAAGATGTTTGGGATGCATGCTATTCCCAATCGGTGGTCGTACCGCCAAAGCTGTTTTTCCGCTTGATTATCGGCTCTTCATGCCTCTTGCGCACTGATGAGTTTATCTTGTTGCATGCTTTTTTCTGTTGTATTCAACCATGTCTCCTACTGAACGGGAAACCCAAACGGAGGGCAATTGTATTTGACACGGATGAATTACGTTATCCGAATCGGTATGATTGAGCGAGAAATCGGTACAGACGATAATGAATACCAGATCTGGTCAGTGTATATTTATGCAATATTGAAAGTAAAAAGATTTGACAGTACAGATTCGCAAAAGAGAGTTCCGCAACACGGTCGTGATGTTTCCGGGCAGGGTAGGTGAGCATTCCGGATTTGCCATTTGTACAGCCGGAAAGCCCGTTTGGCGGTTAAGACATGTCAGGAAACAGTTTTTTGTGCGCGTCTGTATGTATTGTGAGTTTGCGGAACGGTGTCTGTTATGTGCCTGAAAAGGCTTTACCGGTGTCTGAAAGAGGCTTTATGGCATGCCGGAAAAGGCTTTCTTGTATGGCTGTGGAAGCAATGTCAGTGCCGCGCAATGTTTATTCTGTTGATTATCAGTGTATTCCTGAAAATGCCGAAAACTCGCGTATTTGCCGGAGGAATGGCTCTCGCTTGAAAATATTGCAGTATTTCGAAGATATGGGTGCATAAATATGCAGTGACGGGAGGTATATATGCATATTTATGCACAGCCGTTTTTTCTTTTTGCAGCGCACTGCGGCGCGTCTCATTCCGCGCTTTCCGGTGTCGCCTTTTTGCCGTTGCGGCTGTCTTTTGTTTCGGCAGCCATCTTTCTGTATACCATGCATGCCGTTATGAGGTATACTGCTGACTGTATCCACAGACAGATATATTCGGTTTTTATATCGGAGAATGTCGCTCCCATACTGTTCATCTTGATGAACGCCTGTATGCCGAATGTGGACGGGAATATGTAGGACACGTATTTCCAGAACTCCGGAATGTTGGTCGCAGGCCATGATATGCCTGATATGAAGAGCAGCGGCACTGACGTGAACACGACAAGCAGCATCACCTCCTCGCGCTCTTTCATGAACACAGAGATGGTCATCGCAAAGAAGATGCACGCCAGCAGGTAGGGCAGAAGGAACATGGCGAAGTCACCGGGGTGAACGGTGTGTATGAAGTTGAATATGCGGGGTATGCCCAGAAGCACGTATGTGGCGAGCACGGTGAACATTGCGAGATAGCACAAAGTCTTGCCTGCCACTACCGGAAGGAGCGCGGTGGGTTTGGGAGCGAACATGTGGCGTATTTTTGAGGATCTTCTCTCTCTGACCGTACCGTTGCGCATTCCGATGCTCAGCAGCAGCACTTGCTGTATGATGAGTATGAGAACACCGGGAAGAATGAAGCTGCCGTATCCGCCGGTTGAGTTGAACATTGCCACCTCTTCAATGTTGATGGGGCTTGTCGTTATCTCGTCCTCGCGGTCGGTGTGGTTGCCCGACACGCTCTTCTGTATGTCCGAGTTTATCTCACCGATGACTGTCGTGGTGGTCTGATATATGGCTTTGTAGGTGAGCATCAGTGCCATGTTGCAGTACAGGCTCACTGTTGACTGCTCCATCCGGCTGACGCGCGTCTCAAAATCCTCCGGTATATATATCACTCCGTATACCTCCTGCAGACCGATAAGCCGCCGCGCCTCTTCAAGGCTTCCGCAGCGGTAGGCTGTCTCAACGTCGGGTGAGGCGTCGAGCATGCTTGTAAGCCTACGGCTGAGTCTGCTGTCAGAGTTGTCGACAACGGCAACAGGAACATCGCGCACCACTTCGTTGTTGTATATCCACGAATAGAGCAGCGGATAGAGCAGCGGCAGCAATACGGTGAATATGAGCAGACCCTCGTCTCTGACTATCTTCTTGGTCTCGTCTATCCATATTGTGCATATGTCGTTTATGATGGCTGTTATCTTGTTCATGTTACCTTTCGTCATTTTTATGGGATGTATACGTATTCCGATATTGCCTTATTGAGGCGCGGAAGTACGAAAACCGGCAGTGCCGCGAATATTATCAGCGCCACTATGTTCTGCCATACGTCTGCCATGGGCATGCCGTTGAATATGCTTATCTGATAAATCATGAAGAAGTGGCGCAGCGGGAATATCGCAGAGAGCAGCTCGAGCTGCGGATCCATTGCGAACGTCGGGAAGGCTGTGCCGGCAAGCGAGAAGCCGAGCACGGCAAGAAGTGAGCATACGCTCATGGACATTCTCATGGACGGGAATATGCCGAAGAAGAACAGACTCAGTCCTTGAGCCGAGAGTACCGACAGCAGTCCGAGTACCGCCATCGGAAGAATGCCGCCGGGATGAGGGAAACCGAGTACGCCGAATACATACAGCATGTAGGCGTATATTATAATAATGTGGATGACAAACTGTGGCAGCAGTTTCCCCAGAATGGCTGTCATGATGTTTCCTCCGGCTGTGGCAAGCCATTTGCGGGCGGTGCCTTGTTTCAGCTCACTGCCGACGGAGTAGGCTGTTATGAGGAAAATGAACAGGAACAGACAGCCGGGAATGAGTGTCGTGCTGAGGTAAATGTTGTAGTTCACCCAAGGGTTGTTCACTGCATGGAAGTCGAGTGTGACAGGCTGCAGGAACGTGCTTATCTGTTCTCCTGTGTATCCTTTTGCCGACATTGTGGCTGAACCGACTGACGCCGAGCCGAGCATTGAGATGGTTTTGAGGTCGCGGAACACAAGCGAACCAGCTGTCAGTGACGTGTTGCTGTAGTAGAATGATATTTCGGGGCGGCGTGCCGACAGCAGTTTGTCGGTGGTTCCTTGCGGAAAGAGCATGAAACCGTATATCTCGTTCTGCTGCATCGCGCGCCGCGCTGCGTTGAAGTCTTTGTAGTGTCCCTGTACCCTCGTTCCAGAAAAAGCGTCGAGGGTCCTTGTGAGTTTGCGCGTTGTGGCTGTGTTGTCGAGGTCTACGATGCCGACAGGCAGTTCCTTCGGCTGTCCCTCGTCCATGAGTGAGGTGAAGAATATGGTCACTAACAGCGGGAACACAACCATGCACAAGAGATAGACCGGATTGGATTTCAGTCTGGAACACTCTCTTGCCGCAAGGCGGAAAACACGGTTTATGAGTCTGTCACTATGCACTTACTTTTTCTTTATTATAAGCGACATGCCCGGACGCAGCCCGTCTATCTTGTCCAGTGGGCGTGCCTTAACCTCAAATGTTTTCAGATCGTATTCTCCGTTTGACTTTGTCGCTTTCCATGTGGCATACGAACCCTGGTCCTTGATGTAGTATACCTTCATTCTTATTTCCTTGTTGAATGCCGGCAGAAAAGCCTTGAAGACGCTGCCGTTCTTCATACCTTCAAGCTGGTCCTCGCGTATGTTGAATGTTCCCCACATGTCGTTGAGCTGGGATATTGACATTATAGGTGAGCCGGCGCCTATCAGTTCGCCGGTCTTGGGATATATGTCGCTCACCTCACCTTCCATCTGCGCGATCTGCATTGTCTCGTTTATGTAGGAGTTTACTTCCTCTACGGCACCTTTGGCTCTGTCCACCTGTGCGGCGGCTGCCTTCTTCTCTTCCTGGCGTGCTCCGTTCACAGCCATGTCATACTGGCTCTGTGCCGCTTTTGTCTGTGCCTCGAGAGCCTTGTAGTTGGCAAATGCCTCGTCGCGTTTCTGCGCGGTCATCACGCCTTCGTCGAACAGACGCTGCACTCGTTCGTATGATTTCTTCGCTATGTCAAGTCCGGCTTTTGCCTGCTGGAGCAGTGCGTATGCGGCGCGTACCTGTTCCTTGCGGGCACCGTTGTTCGCCATCTCGCTCATGGCTGCGGCTGCGTTCTCTGCCGATTCAGCCTGCATCATCTTTGCCTTCACGTCAGGTGCGTCGATGATGGCAAGTGTGTCACCGGCTTTCACGTAGTCTCCTTCTTTCACGCGCAGTTCGAGTACGCGTCCGGGCACTTTGCTCGATACCCTGTATTCAGACACTTCTATCTGTCCCTGTATTATCTCCGGCTCTCTTGCCATGGCTATAGTGCCGATTATTACAGCAACTGTTATTGCAGCAACGGATATTGCTATCGCAATAATTATATTTCTCCTTTGTGTTTTTTCTGACATAACGATTCTATTCTAATATACCAAGTGCCTTCCTGAGATTGATTTGGCTTAGTTTGACATCTATTTCTGCATCTATCTTTTGTGACTGGGCTTGTAGCCAGGCTGTCTGTGCTTCCATCACGTCTGTGGTCTGCATGACACCTTCTTTAAATCCAAGGTTCGCGCTGCGAAGGTTTTCCTCGGCGCTTTTTATGTTCTTGTTTGCCATACTGAGACGGCGGTTTGCCTCGTCTATTTTGAATTTGCTCTGGCTTACCTGAAGCTCTACTTTCTCCTGAGCCTCATTCAGTTCCAGCCTGGCAATGCTTGTCGCAATCTTGCTCGACTTGACTTTGTATTCGCTTTCAAACCAGTTCCATACGGGTATTCTTACAATCACGCCTACATTCCATACACCGGAGAACTTGTTTTCAAATCCGTTGTATATGTTGGGGTTTGTGGTTGTATATCCTGCGGTAAGGGCTACCTGAGGAAGATATGCGGCTCTTGTTATCTTTGTAGACTGTTCGCTGATGCCTACGGCATTCTCGAGCATTTTCAGTTCCGGACGGTTGCTTATTGCGGTCTGTACGTCAGCGTCTTGCTGAATGTTCTCCGTTATGATGTTGTCCTTGCTTTCATCTTCAAGGGTAATATCACTGTCGAGAGGCAGTCCGCACAGCTGGCACAGATACATCTTGGCAAGTGACAGTCCGTTGTCAACCTGCGTGACGGTCATCTCAGCCTCGTTCACCTTCACGTTCACCCTCAGTCCGTCTGCCCTTGTTGCCACTCCTTCGCGTATCATCTTGGCTACATCGTCGTCAAGTTTGCGTACAAGGTCAAGATAACTGTGTGAAAGCTTCTGCTTGTGTTTTAATGATATGACAGTCCAATAGGCAAGGTCTATGTCGTATATTGTGTTTTGTCTTGTTGCTTCCGCGCCGTTTCTGGTAAGCTCCTCGTTTATTTTTGCCATCCTGTTCGCGGCAATTATGCCGCCACCCATGTATATGGGCTGTTTCAGCATGACGGAAGCCATGAACATGTTTCTCGTGTCTGTCTCAAAGGCGTCTACTATCTTATGCCCTGCATGATTCAGAACTTCTCCCATTGACGAGCCGAAGTGTGATATGAAATTGCCGAGATGACTTGCCTGCTCGGGCGTTATGATGCCCTGTTGCGTGAGGCTCGAGATGATGGGCGTCACTTCATTGCCAATCATTCCGTTCGCCTTATTGCCGATGTTGTTCAGTCCCGACTTCTGCTCATCGCTCAAAAGGGATATCTCCTTGCTTGTATATTCATATCCTCCAAGTACGTCTATTTTGGGAAGATACTTCGTCCTGACCGCCTTTCTGGTGTTTCTTGCAACTTCCTGTTTCAGTCTTGATATGCTGAGCTGTTTGTTGTTGCGGATTGCCATGGCTCTGCAGCTGTCAAGACTGAGCAGTTGTTGTGCGGAAGCGGACGACGCAATGCATAGGAATAATAATATGTTGGATAATCTTACCATTTATTTGAATGTAAAGCTTCTTGAACCAATCATGTTTCCATCGGCAAATATGCTTACCTGATATGTGCCTTCAACGAGTGTCTGCGTTACGTCCCAGTAGGTAGTGAGCGCAAGTTCCTGCCCGCCGTATTCAACGGTCTTCTTCATTGTACAGTTGAGGCTGCGGTTCTCGTAAGCAAAAGAGCCTGCGTTACCGAGCAATGCGCCGGTAGGTGATGTTATCCTTACATAGAATGTTTTCATACCGCTTTGAGCAGTCACATTCTTGGTTACGGTGAAGTTTACTTGTATTGTTTTACATTTCTTTATCTTCTTTGTGGACTTCCCACGCTTGGTGTTGAGAGTCATGGTGATGCCGGTAGCGTCGAGCTGTGCCGCAATCGCCACCTTCTCAGACAATGAGGCTTTTTCCGAACTGAGGCCTTCTATCTGTCTGGTAGCCTCGGTGTACTGGCTTTTCACCCTTGAGTTCTCTTCCATCAGGTTCTGGTTCAACCTGTTCAAAGAGTCTATCTCCAGCACGTAACTGCGCAAAACGGCTCTTACGGTGGCAAGTTCTTTCTTCAGACGAGCTATTTCTCTGGCATCGCTGCTTTTCACTTGCCTGAGTTCTTCAAGCAGTCTCTGGGTCTTTTCCTGTTCAGCCGTGAGTTGTGCGACGATTGAGTCGTTGCTTATTTGCGTCTTCATCTCACTGTACTGGTTGGCAAACTGCATGTACTCGTTTTCCATTTCCTTCTTGTCAAGTTCGGCAAGTTCGAGCATGGCTTTGTTTTCCTGCTTCTGCTTCTGAAGTGTTATTACGAGATATGCGATGCTTCCCAAAAGTACTGTTCCGGCTATTGTTATTATTATCCAGGTCTTCTTGTTCATGTAAGTATGTTCTTTTGTTTTGCTGTTGAGAAATGTTTTGCAAATTTATGCCTTTTATCTTAAATGCGCAACAAAATTCATCTTGCATTTCTTAATATATCTAAAAAGATGCGATTTGCCGAAAAACAGGAGAGCGTATGCGTGATTCAAGCCCTTGTCTGCCCTTAAATCTCATCCTGATTCTGTGCTTGTTTCAGAACGGACCATTTCCTTTTCAGTCGAAGTCGTATCCGATTGAATCCGGCATAATCGGAAAACAATATTGCCGCAACTGTGGGGAAAGATGCGAATTAAAGTTTTTTAAATGAACAAAATCGCTTTTACGGTCTGGTGACATATTACGTTCAAAACTCGGACGGAAATGAGTATGTCTGGCATTTGTGTTTTAATGACATTGCAGTTTCATACGGTATGTGTTTTTCTATAACGGGGTTTGTTTGTCTTAAAAGGTGTTTTCTGCTTTTATTTTCTAAAAAAACAACAATGCAAATAAATATAAATGACATATATATTGTATATTTGCACAAGTACGAATATGTGTTTATGAAAGACATGCAACATTGTTTTTTCTTTAATAACATTTATGAATAAGTTCTTATATAAAGTTTTTGACCTGTATTACGACGGCTTCAGAAACATGAGAGTCGGACGTACTTTATGGCTTGTCATTCTGATAAAGCTGTTCATAATATTTGTCATACTCAAGCTGTTTTTCTTTCCTGACTTTATCGGAGAGCACTCCACTCCGGGCGGGGAGGCTGAATATGTTTCGGGACAGCTTACCGGCAGATGAGCGTAACGGATTATAATCAATCACAAACAATTTAAAACAATAAAGCTTATGTACAATCTATTAATGTCTGTAGATCCTTTTGCAATCGACTGGTCGAGGGCACAGTTTGCGCTGACAGCCATATACCACTGGCTGTTCGTGCCGCTGACACTGGGGCTTGCCGTTGTGATGGGAATCATGGAAACGTGCTATTACCGCACGAAAAATGTTTTCTGGAAGGACGTGGCGAAGTTCTGGCAGCGTCTTTTCGGTATAAATTTCGCAATGGGTGTTGCCACCGGAATCATCCTTGAATTCGAGTTCGGCACAAACTGGAGTAATTATTCATGGTTTGTAGGTGACATTTTCGGCGCGCCTCTGGCTATAGAGGGAATAGTGGCTTTCTTCCTTGAGAGCACATTTGTCGCCGTTATGTTCTTCGGATGGAAAAAGGTGTCGCCCGGTTTCCATCTTGCCTCCACGTGGCTTACCGGAGTAGGAGCCACGCTGTCAGCCTGGTGGATTCTTGTGGCAAACGCATGGATGCAGTATCCTGTAGGATGTGAGTTCAATCCTGACACCGTCCGAAATGAGATGACAAGCTTCGCCGACGTGGCGTTGTCACCGTTTGCCATAGACAAATTCTTCCATACGGTCATTTCATCATGGATAGTCGGAGCGGTGTTTGTCGTTGCTGTGAGCAGTTGGTATCTTATAAAGAAGCGCGACCAGAAACTTGCCAGGGAAAGCATGAAGATTGGTGCGGTGTTCGGTCTGGTGGCATCGCTGCTTGCCGCGTTTACCGGCGATCTCTCGGCGGTCAAGGTTGCAAAGGTGCAGCCGATGAAGCTGGCTGCCATGGAGGCTCTTTACGACGGTGGAAACGGAGTGAGCCTCACCGCCTTTGCGGCTGTAAACCCGTTCAGGCAGCCTGACTATGCCGCAGGAGGCGAGCCGCCTCTCCGCATAGGCATACCATACGGACTTTCCATTCTCGCCACGCACGACCCGCAGGGATTTGTCCCCGGGGTGAACGACATACTCAACGGATATGTCCGTCCGGACGGAACACGAGAGCTGTCGGCTGAGGAAAAGATGGAGAAAGGCCGCATCGCGATAAACACTCTCGCACGATATCGTGAGCGCAAGGCTGCAAATGCCGACAGCAGTGAGCTTGCCGGACTTAACGACACGCTGCAGGCAAACATGCCGTATTTCGGTTATGGATATATCAAAGACAAGGCAGAACTCGTGCCGTACATACCTTTGTGTTTCTATGCCTTCCGTGTAATGGTGGGTCTGGGGGCATATTTCATACTTCTTTTTGCTGTCATAATATTCCTGCTCTACAAACGTGACATACAGAAATACGGCTACCTGCTGTGGCTCGGAGTCCTGTCATTGCCGCTTGCATACATTGCCAGTGAGGCGGGATGGATAGTGGCGGAAATGGGACGGCAGCCTTGGGCGATACAGGATCTGCTGCCTACGTGTGCGGCTGTGTCCGACATAAGCGCCGGTTCGGTGGCTGTCACATTCTTCATATTCCTCGCCCTGTTCACCACGCTGCTTGCTGTAGAGGTAAACATACTCTGCAAACAGATAAAGAAAGGTCCGGAATACACCGCCAATTGAGCACTTTGTATATTCCGCAGGTCATGATCTGATTAGCAGACTTGTTTTCAGAGACTTGCGGAAGCGGTGACATAAAACGTTAAACATTAAACAAATGAAAATTATGACATACGAATTTTTGCAACATTATTGGTGGCTCGTTGTGTCGCTTCTTGGTGCGCTGCTTGTCTTTCTCATGTTTGTACAGGGAGCAAACTCCATGATATTCAGTCTGGGACGTACTGAAGAGGAACAGCGCATGGTGGTGAACAGCACCGGCCGCAAGTGGGAACTGACGTTCACAACCCTTGTAACGTTCGGCGGAGCGTTCTTCGCTTCGTTCCCGTTGTTCTACAGCACCAGTTTCGGCGGAGCCTACTGGCTGTGGATGCTCATTCTTTTCTCGTTCGTGCTTCAGGCAGTGAGTTATGAGTTTCAGAACAAACTGGGCAATCTGCTCGGCACACGCACGTTCAGATGGTTTCTCGTAGCTAATGGCATTCTCGGTCCGTTGCTTCTCGGAGGAGCCGTGGCGACATTCTTCAACGGTTCCAACTTCATTGTCGACAAGAACAACATTGCCGGCGGCTTACAGCCTGTCATAAGCCGTTGGGCAAACAGCAGCGGAGGACTGGATGCTCTGCTCGATGTCTGGAATCTTGTGTTGGGCTTCGCCGTGTTCTTCCTTGCCCGTGTGCTCGGCACTTTGTATGTAAGGAATAATGTGAATGATGAGAACATCCGCAACCGTTGTGGCGTGAGGCTTTTGGGTGCTGCGGTGCCGTTCCTGATACTTTTCGTGGCGTTTGTCCTGCATGTCCTGCTGAAAGACGGTTATGCCTACGATGCCGCGACAGGTGAGATAAGCATTGTGCCGGGTAAGTATCTTGACAACATGCTTACCATGTGGTATGTATTCGCGGTCTTTGTAGCAGGTGTGGCACTTGTGCTTTACGCCATAGCAAAATCCGTATTGGACAAGACATATATCAAGGGCATCTGGCCCGCCGGTACAGGTGTGGTTCTGACAGTGCTGGCACTGCTGCTATGCGCGGGATGGAATGGCACTGCGTATTATCCGTCCAATGCCGACTTGCAGAGCTCACTGACCATCGCCAACAGCTCCAGCAGCGAGTTCACGCTGTCGGTCATGGCAGTGGTATCGCTTCTCGTGCCGTTTGTCCTGGCATATATCGCATATGTATGGCGTGCCATGGACAGAAAGAAGATTGACAAGGCTGAGCTCGGTACAGACGAGATGTATTGACAACTGATTATGATTCTGGTATGAAAGACGGATATGTCATGTGTAAAAACAGGAGTATACGAATGCTGAGACAGATATTATTATGTATAGTAATGTTGTCAGCCGGAATTCCGGCAGTAGGGCAGGACACTCTGCGTCATGAGGTTCTGCTTCAGACCAACAAGGGAAACATACGCATATCCCTATACAACGAGACACCGCTCCATCGCGACAACTTCCTTAAGAATGTGCGTGAGGGATGGTATGACGGACTTTTGTTCCACCGGGTCATAAGCAATTTCATGATTCAGACGGGCGATACGGCAAGCCGGCATGCCGAGCCGGGACAGCTGTTAGGGGAGACTTCTGAGACATACACCGTGCCGGCAGAGTTCCGCTGTCCGCAGATTTATCACAAGCGAGGTGCGGTGGCTGCCGCCCGTGAGGGCGATGCCGACAATCCTGAGCGCAGCTCTTCTATGAGCCAGTTCTACATTGTCTATGGCATACGCTACAATGACGCCATGCTCGACAAGACCCAACAGAAGCTCGATGTCGCGACCGACGGCAAGGTGAGGCTTACGCCTGAGATGCGTGAGACATACCGTACGCTCGGCGGAACACCTCATCTGGACGGACAATATACGGTGTTCGGTGAGGTGACTGAGGGTATGGATGTGGTGGAGAGCATACAGGGCGTGCAGACCGACTCGAACGCGCGACCCTTGGAAGATATAAGAATAGAGAAAGCGACAGTCGTGAAATGACCTCCATAATGATTTTTTATATCTGAAATTCAGGTAAAGACATACCTCCTTTTTATTATATCAAGCCTTCCGGTGACAGTTCATGACATGTTGTCGGAAGGCTTTTTTCATTCCGGTACGCATCAATATTCATCCGTATGTCGTGCTGCCTGCGTTGTGGCAAGGCTCCTGTTTTTTAGATGATGAAGCGAGATTTATGTATAAAACAGGATTCGGTCCGGCAATGCCAAAGCAGGGAAGTCACAGTCTTTCGTCTTTGTCGCTGCTCTTGCCTTTCACTATATTTGTATAATATAGGATGCGGCTCGGCAACATCAATCCCGGTAAAACGTTGTTTTCCCGTCTTGCTGCTGCTCTCGCCTTTCACTATTTTTGTATAAAAGCTGCGCGATTAATATATAAGAAACGTGACTCTGGACAGTTGCGTAATCGCTGATGATCAATCGGAATCTTACGGTCATGTTTTAATCCAATGTTTGTCATTATAAATACTCTGGTTAATCGTGAATCCGCATTAAGCCTCATTCGCGTCAGGTTCCGTTGTCATGCCGTCCGGATGCTGCTTTTACCGCTGACGCAACAGGATATACAGATAAAAAGCAGAAAACAGAATGTCGGCTGGAGTGATGGATATGGGTGAAGTGCGGACAGCATAATGCAGATGTATTGTTATCGTTCAGATTGCCGGTTCTGGTTAAATGAAAATACGTCATTATACCGCCAATGCATGTTTTTTCATATAATTATCAGCTCATCATCCCTTTTCCGCACCGCTGACACTATCTTGCTTGCCGATTTTTCATGATATAGCGCGCTGCATCTTAGACAAAACTGGAAACCAATCTGCACGTCAGAAACATGAATATGGATGAAGTCTGATAATATGTTTGGGTTAAAATGATGTAAAAAAGTTTGCCAATTCTTCTGTTGCCATTAATTTTGCACCCATGAAACCATGGTTCTTTATATTTTTCCTTCTCCCTCTTCTGGGATTCGCTTACGTAGTGTGGCATGTCTGGCAGATATTGCCTCTTCCTCCGGCGTGGAAATATGCTGCGGTCACGTTGATGTCGCTGCCGGTACTTTGCCTTTTTTCCCATTTCCTTATCGGTCCGGACCAGTTGCCGCTGGCAGCCGGAAGAGTAGTCTATGAAGTGGGCACGTCATCGCTTTTCGTGCTTCTCTATCTTGTCATGATATTCATTCTTCTCGATGTCGGACGGCTTTTGAGACTTGTGCCTCAGTCACTTCTTCATCACAGTGTTGCCGGAAGCGCGGGCATTCTGGTGTTTGTATGCGTGCTTTTCATTTATGCCAACATCAATTATCACGACAAGCAGATGCGCACTATGGAACTGCGCGCCGCACAGCCGTTGTCGTCTCCGTTGAGAATATTGATGCTGAGCGATATGCACATCGGCTATCATAACAATGCAAAAGAGCTTGAGAGGTGGGTGGAGATGATAAACGCGTCGTCGCCTGACGTCGTGCTCATTGCCGGAGACATCATCGACGGCAGTATGAAGCCGTTGCGTGAGGAAAACATGGCTGCCGTTTTCAGACGCATAAAGGCACCTGTGTATGCCTGTCCGGGTAATCATGAGTATTATGCCGGCATTGCCGGAGCTAAGGAGTTTTTCCGTGAGGCTGGCGTCACATTGCTGTGTGACAGCAGCTTTGTCATAGGAGGCGAACTCACGGTCATAGGCCGCGACGACCGCTCGCAGGCTGGGCGGAAGAGCGGCTTGTGGCTGAGTCGCCTAAGACAAAATACACAATATTGCTCGACCACCAGCCTTATCATCTTGACAGAAGCGCGCGTGCCGGAGTGGATTTCCAGCTCAGCGGACATACTCATTACGGACAGGTATGGCCCATAAACTGGATAGAGGACGCGCTTTACGAGAATGCGTATGGGGCGATGCGTAAGGGCAAAACAGACTTTTATGTGAGCAGCGGCATGGGCATCTGGGGCGGGAAGTTCCGCATCGGCACAAGTTCGGAGTATGTGGTTGCGGTGTTGAGATAGATGTCCGGAGCGATGTGTTTTATGTGGTGTCTGCCAGTGACGGTGTGCCGTAAGGATGTGTACGCTAACTGTCATGACGCTTTATTACAAATCCCGTCTGGCAGCATCCGTAATTTTCGCTGCTGCAATTCATACATGTCTATTATTTTATGGAAAATGCTGCGGACTGAATCGGTAAAAAGCGGGAAGCAATATTGCGGTGGCAGTGTGTGGTATGGGGCGGGAAAAGTAATGTGTATGTGGTTTTTGTGTATATCGGATGAATGGTTGTGAATTAACCTGGACTGTAATCATGCTTCATACGTATCTCGTATTGATGTCCGTCAGACGGTTTTTTCCTTTTATCGGCGACAATGCGGATTACACCGGGACAAACCGGACGACAAGATGGCACAGACTGTACGGAGGATGGACAAAGTGCAGATAATCATGCGAAAAAGATGGCTATGACTGTCCTGATGACAGATTATGGTTTAACCCGAATCGTCATTAGACTTCTATTCTTATTTTGTACTGTTGTCAGCCGGATTGTATTCTGCTTTATCGGAGATGTAGCGCGCTACACCGGGAAAAAGTTTAATGCAATATGACGGCAATATTTTGGAAGAATGATGAAGGGCAGACAATAAGCCTTAAATGTGCAATCAGCGTTCCAATGACCTATTTGGGGTTAACTGTTTTTAAGTTAAATACATGTCACATTTTACGTGCCGGATAATCAGCGTTACGGGATTAAGAGTGTGTCTGAATGTCTTTCACGGTGTTATAAAAAGGGACTTGTATTGCGTTTCGGCTATAGTTTTAATGCGGAAAGGGCTTTTTTGCCATTCCATAAAGCATGTTTCATGCGGTGGTATAGCCTTTATTGCAATGCTGAAAAGGCTTTTTCGCATCATAAAAAAGGCTTTCCTGTGACTGGATTGATATGTCATTAAAATTCCGTTAAGGCTCAACGTGCTGATTGTCAGTCTTATTGCAGAGTATGTGAAAATTGTGCCACAATTGTGATGTCGTAGTTTTTCTTCACTGTAATACGTTTTTATAGCACCTTATTTTAACATATCTCTGTTTTTACACATCGTATTTCGCATAACGGCATTTGTTCTTTGCTGAATACAAACGCTGCCGGATGTTGTTCCGGCAGGCGTGTATGCAATGTTCTTTCAGAGTTTATAGTCTTTTGCCAGTCCCCCTTCGCTTGTCTCTTTGTATAGCGACGGTATGTCGTGTCCGGTCTGTTTCATCACCTCCACCACACGGTCGAATGACACACTGTGTTTTCCGTCAGAGTAGGCGGCGTACAGGTTGGCGTCGAGGGCGCGGGTCGCTGCGAAGGCGTTGCGCTCTATGCATGGTATCTGCACGAGTCCGCACACAGGGTCGCAAGTCATCCCCAGATGGTGTTCCAAGCCCATTTCTGCGGCATATTCTATCTGTGACGGGCTCCCTCCGAACAGCTGGCATGCGGCTGCTGATGCCATTGCGCATGCCACGCCTACTTCTCCTTGGCATCCTACGTCCGCACCTGATATCGAAGCATTTGTCTTAACGACGTTGCCGAATATGCCGGCAGTGGCAAGGGCGTGCAGAATTCGCGTGTCGCTGAAGTTGTGACTGTTGGACAGATGATAGAGCACAGCGGGCATAACTCCGCACGAGCCGCATGTCGGAGCCGTGACAATGGTGCCTCCCGAAGCGTTCTCCTCGCTGACTGCAAGCGCATACGCATATACAAGACCGCGGGTCTGGAGCGATTGTTTGTACCCTCTTGCCTTGACATAGTATGTGGGTGCCTTGCGGGGAATGTTGAGCGGACCGGGTAACGCGCCTTCATGGTCGAGTCCGCGTTCCACAGATTCTTTCATCATATTCCATACTTCCATAAGGTAATCCCATATGTCGCTGTTCTCGTTTTCCTTGACATACTCCCAGTAGTTGCGTCCGTGAGTGTTGCACCAGTTCATTATCTCGCTAAGATAGTTTTTTTCGTAAACGTCTTCGTGTGAGTCCTGAAGCCATTTCGGAGTGTCGCCTTCAGACAGCGCGCCTCCTCCCACACTGTATACTGTCCATTCTCCGCAAAGATTGCCGCCTTCGTCATATGCCGAGAATTTCATGCCGTTAGGGTGGTAGGGCAGAAACACCGACGGTTGCCATATGATGTTCAGCCTGTCATCACCGCCGAACACCTCTTTTATAGCGGTGTCTGTCATGTGTCCGCGTCCTGTGGCGGCAAGGCTTCCATACAATACTACTTCTATCTTTTTCGCATCAGAATAGTGCTCGTTGAATATTTTTGCAGCCTTCTGAGGTCCCATGGTGTGACTGCTTGAAGGACCTTTTCCTATTCTGTACAGCTCTTTAAGTGATTCCATATACTATATAAATATGTGTTATATATATTATAATAATGTGTCATAAATGCTTTTGTCGGGCTTTTGTACGGCTCTGTTGTTATATGGGTGTTCATGTGTCCATACGCGCGACAGCCGTCCATGATAATCCATTACAAATATACACAGTTATGGCGATATGCGCAAATTAAGCCGAGGCTTTTTATCAGGGATTGCTCATCATGCTTAATCTGTATTTCGTACTGATGTCGTGCATGTCTGTTTCCGCTTTTGGGCGAGGATGTGTCGTGCTGCATCATGGAAAAGTGTAATAAAAAATGACGGCTGTAGTGTGCAGGACGGACGAAGTGGGGGCAGCTTGGCGTAATTTTATTAAATGCTTTCAAATATCGTATTTGGACTTGACAGCCTTTTTTCGGTGCAAGAATGGGTCTAAAACTTGATTATAATCAATTATTCAATAAAAATTCATGAATATTTCAAAAAATATCCCGAAAGATTTGGATTAAATTGAAAAAGTGTATACCTTTGCATCCGCTTTCAGGAACGAAGTACTGAAGCGAGAAGAAAGAGTTCTTTGAAGAAGATTACATAAAAGACAGAGAAGTAGTACAATGAGCACGGTTCCCCTTGTCTCGTATGAGGGGAGCCAGAGGTAAACGAACCGTCAGATTCGCAAGAATGTGATGTCAGGTGCTTTTTGAACCGAGAATACGGCGGTCCTGGACAGAGCAAACGATGCCTTGCGCTTCTGTTTATTCTTAAACGGAGGCTTGGGCAGTAAGATATTATACAATGTAGAGTTTGATCCTGGCTCAGGATGAACGCTAGCTACAGGCTTAACACATGCAAGT